>ULPT01011959.1_pt1 | contig 67501 bp, 63 predicted proteins | sample 1953751 | NCBI WGS metagenome assembly ULPT01 (sample SAMEA4835636, study PRJEB28245) | human gut metagenome | biome: gut microbiome; material: fecal sample | place: Denmark | collected 2008 | reverse complement strand
CCCAAAGACCTCTTGACCAACAAATTTTCGGAAGAACCAGAAAACAGCGATTTGGATAGAAAAAAGTATATCGAAAACGCGGAAAACAGGGTTCGGATAGAAATCAAACGTCTGTGTGTAGACCAAAGACGTTGTTTTTTAATGGTTGCCTGCAAGTATTGCAGTGGCGTACTGGAGCGTGGCAAAATGCAAGACAAGGGATTTGTCAAATGGATGAAATCAGAATAAACGACAGAATCAGTTACATTCCATCTCGTGAAAAACCTTTGTCTGCAGAGATTGGCATCGTACGAGAGAATGATGCAACTTGGCTCTATGATGTCGGTAGTGGGGAGGACTGTATAATGGGCTTGGGTGAAAGATACAACGTCGTTCTGTCACATTTCCACCAAGACCATACAGATAATATTGATAAGATTCAACTGAGAAAGCTTTTCGTGTCGAAGGAGACTTTCAACCATATCCATAAAGGGATGGTTGTATACGATGACATGACGATAGGGAACCTTCGTGTTTTTCATCTGCCTTCCAGTCATGCCAAAGGATGTCTTGGGCTGGAGGTTTACAACACCTATGCATTCGTTGGCGATGCCACCTATTGCAAGGTCCAAAACGGTTGTTATGTCTACAATGCACAGCTCTTGAAGGAAGAGATTGAAGTGTTGGAGAGTCTGAAGGCTTCGTTTCTGCTTGTCAGCCACTTTGAAGGTTTTGTTCGTAGAAAAGAAGACGTGATAGCGGAATTGAAGGCAATCTACGAAACAAGGAATCATAGTGACCCTGGGATAGTGGTTGGAAGAGCTGGTGAATAACACAACATGTTATGGACAAAAGCCGTGGGTTTGGTTATAGTAAGGTGCAATCGGGCGTGTAACTCAGTGGGAGAGTGCCACCTTCACACGGTGGAAGTCGTTGGTTCAAACCCAATCGCGCCTATAGGACAAGGCTGTAGCTCGAAGCTACAGCCTTTTTTGTTGACAGACAACCAAGGCAGGGAAAATGGACTTCACTCAAAGACTTTTGGATAGGACGATGGAGCTTAAAACTCAGGTGGATTTGCTTGATTTTACGTTCGACGGGTATATATACAATCCTTTGGACTATGCTTGGCAGCCGCATTCGGAATATTTGAAAAGATATGTCCACAAAGGGGCGAAGGCCTTCTTCCTTGGAATGAACCCAGGTCCGTTTGGAATGATGCAGACGGGTGTGCCCTTTGGAGAAGTAGGCTTCGTGAAGACCTGGATGGGGATTGAAGAGACTGTTGGCAAGCCAAGTAACGAACATCCTGCAAGACCTGTCCTTGGCTTTGAATGCAAAAGGTCTGAAGTGAGCGGCAAGCGCCTTTGGGGGCTTTTCTCTCAGGAATACGACACGCCAGACGAATTCTTCAAGAACAACAGCGTGTTCAACTACTGTCCGCTTGGATTCCTGGAGTCTGGAAAGACAGCCAAGAACTTTACGCCGGACAAACTCAGAAAGGATGAGCGAACGGCTCTTGAAGATGTGTGCGATTCATACCTTAGGGATGTGATTGGCATGATAGAACCTCAGGTCCTCATAGGCATTGGCAAGTATGCACAGGCAAAGCTTCAAAGCGTGAACGAAGACCCTTCAAGATTAGTGATCTCCATAATCCACCCAAGTCCAGGAAACCCGCAGGCCAACAACGGATGGGCGGAGAAGACGATTGCAATGCTTTCCAATGCAGGGGTGTGGAAATGCCAGCATTGACCGTAAATGCATACGCCAAGGTGAATTGGCATTTGGCAGTTGGGGAACGTCGTTCTGATGGATACCACCCAATAGCATCGGTCTTCCAACGGGTCAGCATGCATGATGTCGTTACCGTGTCCATGCAAGGATACCAATCCAGGACAACAATCACAGGGCTTGAGGATTATGTGCAAGCGGGCCATTCCACGGTTGACAAGGCCGTTTCCCTTTGGCGCAAGGCAACACTCTCCAAGGCCGATGTCCTTGTATCCATCAAGAAGAACATTCCCGTGCAAAGCGGTCTGGGTGGTGGGTCGTCAGATGCTGCAGCGGTTCTGCTTGCGCTTAATTCGCTTGCTGACGTGAAGCTCCCGTTCGAAACGCTGTGCAGACTTGGGCTTGAGGTGGGGTGCGACGTTCCTTTTTTCATGTATGATTGCGACGCCGCATGCGTGTTTGGAATAGGGGAAAAGGTCATTCCCATAGATGCCCGCCATGATCTCAAAGGCTTTGTGTTGATTCCGTACGATGAGAAGGTTTCGACCGCTACGGCATACAATGCTTTGGACAGGAGAAAAAGCGTTCCGGCCTTGGATTTGGAAGATTCACTTGTCAATGAATATGCCAAGCCCTGTGGCCAGTGGCGTTTCAGAAACGATTTTGAACTGGTCAACAAAAGGCCGAACCTTGGTTTGGAAGAAGGCGAACGTCTTTTGCTTACGGGTAGTGGAAGCTGTTGGATCCTTCTATCTGACAGAGATGCGATAGACTGCAACGGGTTCTCAGCTGTGCCTGTTACATTCTAGCTCTTATTGGTGTAACTGCAATAGGGCAGATTTCTCTATTGCAAGGCTCTATAAAAAAACTGGCCGTGGTAGAATCGAACTACCACAGCCGGAGCCAAAACCCGGTGCCCTAACCATTAGGCTAACGGCCAATTCGCTCAAATACTACTTGAGTTGGAACACAATGTCAACGTTGGATGTGACTGTAAGTGGCCCGGTAGGTGCTTCCGTTGAGTATGACTCGTCTGCAGCTTCAGCCTTTGCATACATTACAGCTCCCGTTTCAAGTGTGTTTCTGACGTATGACGAATACCCATCCTGGATTGTGATTGGCTCACCAAGTTCAAGACCTGCGGCCTTTGCGTAGATCTGAGCCTTGGTCAGGGCATCCTGGTATGCAAGCTCCCTTGCCTGATTCTCGGCTTCCTTCCTGTCGGACGAATCGAACGAGACATTGTAGAAGGAAATGCCCGATACGTTGGAGCCTATTGCATCCGCAAGAGGTGCAAAGGCCTCTATATCATAGAGCCTTACATACACCGTCTGATCGACCTCTTCGCCAACCTTTGTCTGGACTCCGTCCTTCCAAGCGTATTTGGTGGAGAAGTTGAGGGCTGTGGTCGAGATGTCCTTGTCCTCTATTCCACTGTCCCTAAGGATGGAAAGGATCTGGCTCATCTTCTTGTTCGTCGCCTGCTGGGCCTCACCTGTAGTATCGGCTGTCTCCGACACTTCAATTCTGAACGATACCATATTGGCTTCAAGGCTTACCGTTCCGGTTCCTGAAACGCTTATGGTCCTCTCTGTCTGGGCCTTTGCACCTGGCAAACTGGCGCAGGATACTGCAAAAACAAGGCACATTGCTACGACTGCGAGCATGGTCATCAAATTTCTAGTCTGTTTTGTCATAGTGGACTCTCCTATTCAATTGGTCAAACCAACCAACAAGGAAAAAGATACCAAGTCTTTGCAAAAAGACAATCGATGACGACAAAGGGGTGGTTAAAGTTCAACTTTGGACTGTTCTGCACCACGAAAACGTGTGAGCATGACTATATCGCCAAAAGGCATTGTGGGTTATGTTGCTGTTGTTCTCAGATCTCTCAGGAGGGTTGCGAACCTCTCTCCTTCCAAGCAACCCTCCGTCTTCTACTTACCTATATCGTTTTCCGCTTGCTATCGCTTGTTCGTCCTTGGCTTGGTCGCCAGCCTTGAGCCTGTCTTTGCAGCGGCGTCCAATATATCCTGGACCGATATCTCTGAGCTGTGCTGCACCGCTATTGCGCTTGCTTCGTTGAGTACGGCTTCTATCGCAGAGCAGCTGAGGCCGTCAAATGAGACTGCAAGGGCTGCACCGTCAAGGCCGTCTTCAAGCTTCTTGTCCTTTGTGTATATCTCAACGAGCCTAAGCCTTGTTGCATAGTCCGGCTCGCCAATGTGGTACTTGAGGTCGAACCTCCCCGGCCTGACCAATGCCGGGTCGAGCGATGCGAACGAGTTCGTTGCCGCTATGACCAAAAGGCCGTTGTTGGCTGTAAAACCGTCCATTTCGTTGAGCATGGCCGTGATTATCCTGTTGTTCTCCTTGTCTATGCCCGTACCTGCGTAGTTCCTTCTTTCTCCAATGCTGTCGAATTCGTCTATGAACACTATGCAGGGCTTGTTCCTGTTGGCCTTTGAGAAGAGCATGCGGATCTTCCTTGAACCCATGGACATCATGGCGCTTTGGAAGTCTGCGCCCTTTGTGGCTATGAATCTGACACCTGCCTCCTGAGCAAGGGCCTTTGCGAAAAGGGTCTTTCCGTTTCCAGGAGGCCCTTCAAGGATAACCCCTTTTACCTGCCTTACGCCTTTGCATTTGTAGGCATTGGGGTTCTTGAGGACATCCACAAGGAACATCATGTCCTTTTTGAGCCCATCCATGCCGGCAATGTCGCTGAACCTCACTCCCGTATGCTTTACGACCTTGAAGGTCTTTCTGCTGTATTGGATGAGCTTAATGGCTCCAAATGCAATCAAACCTATGAAAAACACGTTGAAGACCACATCCATGACATTGTTGAATGCGTCATCGCCCTTGGTCTCATCTGTGACCTCTATGCCATGCTCCAACATATCGCGTACAAAGCCGTCGTAGTTTGGGTTGGACGTCTTCAATGTCTTGCCGTTTGATGTGAACATGACAAAGTCGTTTCCAATGGTCACAGACTGCACTTCATCTAGATTCGCCATCTCAATGAAATCTTTGTATTGGACGTGCTGGGCATCGTCTTTGCCAAAGTCGATTGCGCCTGTCATGTCCAATGCCAGGATCAAGGCTGCAACTGCGAGCACCGCTATGAATATGAACGAAAGCTTTCTGTTTTTCATAGTACGGATGGTACATCTTATCACATGTCTTTTGAAGGTCTTGAAGATATGAAAATATGGACACATTTGGATTTGTCTGCTATAGTTGCCAGAGTTCGGCTTGCAGCCGGACCAATTCAATGGTAGTTGGATGTCCTTTTGGAAATTCCAATCGAGACAGCCCCAACGAGAGTAGGAGAACACCATGGTTACAATCAACGCAACACTCAGAAAGGAAGACTTTGGTTCCGCAGGTTCAAGAAGACTTGTCCGCGCTGGTTACCTTCCTGCAGAGATGTACGGCAAGGATGGAAACATCCACATCGTCCTCAACGCACACGATTTCGACCTCGACCTCAGAAAGGTTGGCGTAGGAATGGAGTGTGAGATCGCCCTTGAAGGCAAGACCTACAAGTGCGTCCTCAAGGCTCTTCAGGAAAACGTCATGTATGGAACACTCCTTCATGCCGATTTCCAGATTGTATGATGGTCGCATGATTGTCGTAATGGGCCTGGGCAATCCAGGTGCGTCCTATGAGCACACCAGACACAACGTAGGGTTCGATGCCGTGGACAAGGCAGCAGCGTTTCTTCAGGTCAAGCTGAGGAAACGCTGTTTCCGTCTATACAGGGAGGCCAGGGTCTTTGGCCCTTCCTCTGACGCTTCTTGTGAATCCTCCTCTTCAAAGCCTGAAAAGATGGTCCATAAGGCTTCGCTTGTCGAACCTTTGACGTATATGAACGCAAGTGGGGACATTGTAAGGTTCTTTGACAATGCCAGCGATTTCGTGGTTGTGTGCGACAACATGGACCTTGCCGCAGGTGGCCTTCGTATAAGGAAAGGAGGTGGAGCCTCTGGACAGAAAGGTCTGGGCAGCATTGCCCAGCAGCTTGGTAGGAGCGACTTCCTTCGTATCTACATTGGAATTGGAAGACCTTTGGACGGTACTGCGGTTGTGGACCATGTCCTTGGACGCGAGCCTGACGGCGAAAGGAAGGATGCAATAGAGAAGGCCATTGACGATGCGGCGATGGCAATAGTCAAATACATAGGTGGAGCCACCGTTGAAGAGCTACAGCTTGAATACAATAGAAAAGGACTTCTCTGATATTCTTGGGTCTCTGCTGGAGTCCATGTCGTCGTATGATGAACATTACGAAGACGAAGGCAATGGCCTTGTCGTAGCATTCTCAGGGGGGTGCGACTCTCTTGCACTTCTTTGTCTTGCAGTATCGTCATTGGGTCGCAGAAGGGTGTTTCCCGTCTACGTCAACCATAACCTTAGAAATGCGGAGGAACTTGGAAACGAGATAGCTCTCAACGAATCCAACTGCAAAAGGCTTGGTTTGGAGCTTGAGGTCTGCACTTTGGAGGAGGGAAAGGTCCTGGCCTTGTCCCTCAGTCGTAGATGCGGCATAGAAGAGGCTGCAAGGATACTTAGATATGAAGCCTTGGAATCCAAGCGCATTGAGCATTCGTGCCTTGCCGTGGCTACGGCTCATCATAGGCAGGACCAGATAGAGACCGTTGCAATGAGGCTTTCATCCGGTTCTCCCATAGGTTCTCTTAGGGGGATTGCAAGGTTCGACCGTCTACGGCATCTTGTCAGACCACTTCTTTCGTTCGATAGGGCTGAACTTGAAGAATACCTTGCAACGAAAGGATTTGAGTGGAGTACGGACTCAACGAACGCTGACTCCTCCTATTCCAGAAACCGTTTCAGAAACGATGTCCTTCCAAACGTCCGCAGCCTGTGGCCCTCGTGTGACGAGAAGCTTCTTTCGTTGTCACGTGCAGCTGCAAAGGCCGTTGAAGGCTTTGATCCATCATTGCTTGAAATGGAGATTGGACAGGGGTGTGCGTGGACAAGGATATCGGTCTTCGATGGGATGAATCCTGCGTGTAGGACCATGGCCCTTTTCTGCATTTGGGACGTTGTCATGGGGGAGGTTGACCTTCCAATGACCCTTGCGATGCGTGTGCTCAGGGCTCTTGAATGTGGCGATGATTGCCGTATTGGTGCAAATGGGGGTGTTTTTTCCTTGTATCGGGGAAGGTTTGGCCTTTCCAAGGAAAACCAATTGGATGGAAGTGCCTTTGAGCGGGTTTTCGACCCTGATGAGGCGCAGTGCATTGAACTTCCCCATGGCCTTTCGTTCAAAAGTGGCTCTTTTGCAATGGAGGCCACCATTGGAATGGATAGATCCAGGATGCTTTTCATAGACACAACGGCTTTCAAGGGAAAGGTTTGCATAAGGTTTGCAAGAGAGGGCGACTGCATAAGGCTCAAAGGCGGAAAACGTATGGTGAGGAGGCTGTTGCAGGATATGAAGGTTCCTGTAGACCTTAGACCAAAGGTTCCTGTTCTGGTTGATGAGGATGGTGTCTGTGCGGTGTTTGGAAGCGTCTTTGGTGGCGTTGATAGAATTTGTGTGAAGTTCAGAACTTCTCTTGCCCCAAACAGTTTTACTCTATATATTGTGGAATATATTGTACAGAAAGGTTAAGTTTTCTATGGAAGATAAAGAGAAAGACAAAGAGAAGGATGGCGTTGGCCCAAGTGTTCCAGAGGGTTCCGTGGACAATTCCGCGAATGTCGATTCCAGTAGCTCCTCAAACAGCGACTCTCCAAAGGCCCAGACCCCTTCCTATTGGAAGGAGTCCCCTTATGAAGGAATGCAGAAGGAGAAGCCAACAGAGTTTGCAGGACTTGAAGCCGGTTCCTCGAATGAGCAGTCCAACAGCCAGCCAGGAAACCAGACCAATGGCCCAAAATCCAAGGATGAGCGCAAAAAAAGCAATCCTGACGACTACTGGAGACCTCGTTCGAGTGGAAACGGTGGATACTCTTCCAGTGGTCAGAACGGCTCCAGCGGCAATTCCAGCAACGGCTCGGGCTTTGGTGGCTCCAACGGTTCAGGTGATGGTGGCTACAGGCCTCCTAGGGGTGGCGCCAATAGTCCTGACGGTCCGTTTGGATCCAGGAAGAACCGCATAGGGCTTCTTGTGTTCCTTGCCATCATAATCATATTCTCGTTCACGCTGTTCAATCAGGGTGCATCGACTCCAGTGGTCTCGTACAGCAACTTCAAGACTGCCGTCGAGAACGGAAGGGTGGCGACTGCTAACATAAAGGACAGTACCATAATCGAGTTCACGACAAGTGACGGTACTCTCTACAAGACAAGGATTCCGTACTACGATGAGGGGCTTCTTACGTACTTGGACAAGTATGGAGTGGAGGTCAAGGGATCGGATCAGGACGTCTCCGTATTGGCCTTGGTCATACAGCTTCTTCCTTGGATAATCTTCATTGGGTTCTCCATCATGCTTTTCAAGCAGTCCGCAGGCAACGGACAGCTCATGCAGTTTGGAAAGAGCCATGCCAAGCAGTATTCGGACAAGGATGTGAAGGTGAAGTTCAAGGATGTCGCAGGCCAGAAGGAAGCCAAGTACGAGCTTCAAGAGGTCGTGGACTTCCTCAAGGAACCCAAGAAGTTCGAAGCCATAGGTGCAAGGATTCCAAAGGGCGTCCTTCTTGTAGGCCCTCCTGGAACAGGTAAGACTCTTCTTGCCAAGGCCGTTGCTGGCGAAGCCGGCGTTTCGTTCTTCCATACGAGCGGTTCCGATTTCGTCGAGATGTTCGTAGGTATGGGTGCTGCAAGGGTAAGAGACCTCTTCGACCAAGGACGCAAGAACGCACCGTGCATACTCTTCATAGACGAAATAGACGCTGTTGGACGTTCTAGGGGAAGCGGACTTGGAGGTGGTCACGACGAAAGGGAGCAGACACTCAACCAGATCCTCGTCGAGATGGACGGATTCGACACCTCAGCAGGCGTAATCGTCATAGCCGCAACCAACAGGGCCGATGTCCTTGACCCTGCGCTTCTCAGACCTGGACGCTTCGACAGACAGGTTGCAATCTCGCTTCCTGACATCCAGGAGCGTGAGGACATCCTCAAGATACATGCTGCAAAGGTCAAGATGTCTCCTGACGTAGACCTCAGAAGGATTGCAAGGGCGACCCCTGGTGCATCAGGTGCGGATCTTGCCAACCTGGTCAACGAGGCTGCTTTGTTCGCAACAAGGCAGAAGCGCTCACAGGTCACGCTTGCAGACTTTGAGCAGGCTAGGGACAAGATGGTCCTTGGGGTTGCAAGGAAGAGCCATGTCATGACGGAGGACGACAAGAGGCTTACAGCCTACCACGAGTCAGGCCATGCTCTTCTGTTCTACTACCTTCCTGACATAGATCCTCTGTACAAGGTCACGATAATACCTCACGGCAATGCCGGAGGCGTTACCATGGGTCTTCCAGAGAACGATGAGTCGTACATGAAGAGGAGCGCCCTCATGAGCCATATAAAGATGGCCATGGGAGGCTATGTTGCTGAAAAGCTTCTCAACGGCCAGACCTCCACAGGTCCAAGCTCTGATATAAAGCAGGCTACGGACATTGCGAGAAGAATGGTCACTGAGTGGGGCATGAGCAACCTTGGCTTCATCTCCCTTGGCTCTGAAGGAGAGCCTCTGTTCCTTGGTCGTGAGATAGCACAGCACAAGGATTTCAGTGAAGAGACTGCAAAGAGGATTGATGCGGAGATCAATGCGATCCTTGACGAATGCATGACGGATGCAACCCGCATCCTCACAGAGCATAGGGACCAGCTTGACAAGCTTGCAACCGAGCTCATGGCAAAGGAGACCTTGGACGACAACGAAGTCAGGGCCCTCCTTGGATTCGAGCTCGTAGAAGGCAAGAATTCTGATCTAAGCTGATTGCTCTGCTTGTTTTGATGTGAATGAGGGACCGCTTTCCAATGAGTGGAGGGTGGTCCTTTTATTTTGTCGTTTTACCTGTTCTTTTTCCGCCTTGCTGTTGTAAAAGAGCCTTCTTTTATGTATCGTTGGAAGCTAAGGTGAAAGTATGGTTGATTCCGCCCACAAAAGAAATTTCTGCATAATAGCACATATAGACCACGGCAAGTCCACTTTGGCCGACAGGTTCATTGAGACGGCAAGGCTCGTCACGTCAAGAGGTCCAGCCCAGACGCAGATTCTGGACAACATGGACATAGAGCGCGAGCGTGGCATAACCATAAAGAGCCAGGCCGTGACCGTTCCGTATACAGCCAAGGACGGGGATCTCTACGAACTCAATCTTGTAGACACTCCGGGCCATGTTGACTTCTCTTATGAAGTCTCCCGCGCCATAAGCTCCTGCGAAGGAGCGCTTCTTCTCATAGATGCCACGCAGGGGGTCGAGGCCCAGACGCTTGCGAACCTCTACATGGCAATGGACCACGACCTTGAGATAATACCTGTCATAAACAAGATAGACCTTGCAAGTGCGGACATTGACTCCTGCCTGCATCAGATAGACCATGACCTAGGGCTTGACCCGGATATGGCCCAAAAGGTCTCTGCAAAGACAGGCGAGGGCGTTCCTGATCTGTACGAGGCCATAGTCAAGTACATACCGGCTCCAAAGGACGACTCTGACAAACCTCTCAAGGCTCTTATCTTCGACAGCCACTATGACCCGTATAGAGGTGTCATAGTCCATTTCAGAATCTTCGAAGGCTCCATAAGCGAGGGCCAGGAGATTATGTTCATGAACAGCCGCGCCGTCTACAAGGTGGAGGAGGTGGGTGTCTTCCAGCTTGATCTTGTAAGGACGAAGACTCTTAGGTCCGGAGACGTTGGCTACTTCATAGCTGGCATAAAGACGATTGCTGACATTCGTGTAGGCGATACGGTGACATTGGCATCCCGCCCTGCGGAAAGTCCATGTGATGGCTTCAAGGAAGTCAAACCTGTCGTGTTCAGCTCCATATATCCTGTTGACACCAACGACTACGAGGAGCTTTTGGATGCCATAGAGCGCCTTAAGCTCAACGATGCCTCTCTTGTCTATGAAAAGGACAGTTCTGTAGCCCTTGGACAGGGTTTTAGGTGCGGCTTTCTGGGGATGCTGCATCTTGAGGTCGTCCAGGAAAGGATCGAGAGGGAGTTTGGGCTTTCGATTGTGCTTACAAGCCCATCCGTAAGGTACCTCATACACATGAAGAACGGTGAGGTCATTGAGATAGACAATCCTTTGGAATATCCGGAGCAGGTCAAGATAGACTATTCGGAAGAGCCTTACATAAGGGCTAGCGTCATAACACCATCGACCTATGTTGGACCTGTCATCACCCTATGTATGGAGAAGCGTGGTGTCCAGACTGGCATGAACTACATTGACGAAAAGCGTGTGGAGCTTGTCTATGAGATGCCTCTTGCTGAGGTCCTCTTTGAGTTCTACGACAGGCTCAAGTCCATTTCTCGCGGCTATGCATCGTTCGACTACGAGATAATCGGCTATAGGAAGACTGACTTGGTGCGTATGGACATTCTCGTCAACGGTGAGGCCTGCGACGCCCTTAGCATGCTCGTGTTCAGGGACAATGCCGTGTCGCGTGGTAGACAGGCCTGCGAAAGGCTTCAGGAGGAGATCCCAAGGCATCAGTTCAAGATTCCAATCCAGGCGGCCATTGGTGGTAATATCATAGCAAGGGAGACCATCAATGCGTTCAGAAAGGATGTCACCGCCAAGTGCTACGGTGGCGATATAACGCGTAAGAGAAAGCTCCTTGAGAAGCAGAAGGAGGGCAAGAAGCGCATGAAGCTTGTTGGAAACGTAGAGATTCCTCAGAGCGCCTACCTTGCCGTCCTCAAGAGCAAGGACACTGATCGCCAGTGAGTTTTTTGGTAAGTGATTCTGCAAAGGGGGAATGATATGGAACAGTGCGGTGCGGCTGGAGTCAAGGAGTTTTCGTTCAAGAACGGGGACTATTCGTTTTCCATTTTGAATCTTGGTTGTGCCGTCACCAGTATACGATGTCCTGATAGGAATGGAAACATCGCAAATGTTGTGCTTCCTTTCCATGATGGGGTGTCGAATCCTTCAAAGCTTACAAATACCAATGCGTTCTTTGGTATGACTGTGGGGCGTTTTGCAAATAGAATCGCTGGGGCTTCTTTTGAGCTTGATGGTGTTGGGTTTTCGTTTCCTCCAAACGATGGGAACAACCTCCTTCACAGCGGTCCTCATGGCATTTGGTCTCGCATATGGGATGTACGAAAGGAAACCGATGGTTTTACGTGCCTTCTTAAGGTCAAGGACATGGAGGATGGCTTTCCTGGAGACCTAGACATAAGGGTTCGCTTCTCAATGTCCTGCGACGGGGTGTTTCGCATCCACTATTCGGCTACAAGCTCCAAGGACTGTCCTTTGAACGTAACCAACCATACATATTTCAATCTAACAGGGGATTCTTCCCGTGATATCTGCAGCCATGTTGCCAAGTTCAACAGCTCCCATGTCCTTAGTGTGGATGAAGGCCTTATTCCAGACGGTTCGTTGGTGGATGTTTCAAAAACTCCGTTTGATTTCAGGCCCGGTAAGGCGATAGGCTCTAATATAGACGATCCGAGCCTTTCTAGAAAGGGTGGATACGACCACGCGTTTGTTATAGACAGGTTTGGGCGTGACTGCGATGTCCACAGAGGCTTCACTCAGTTTGCACACATCTACGAGCCGTCAAGCGGACGTATGATGCAGGCTTTCACGGACCTCCCTGCGTTCCATTTCTATACTGGAAACTTCCTGAACGGCATAGAAGGCTACGGCAACAGATGCGGTTTCTGCCTTGAGACGGAGTTCTATCCAGATTGCGTGAACCACAGCGATTTTCCGTCCTGCATACTCAAAGCAGGCGATTTGTTCGAAAGTACCACTGCATTCCATTTCTACACTGACCTCTCCAATGCGGGTTCATGTGTGAAGATGTGTGCGGATGCAGCGTCAAAGGAGGCATAGGATGAAGGAAGTCAAGGTCATAGGCATTGCAGGTGGAAGCGGAAGCGGCAAATCGACCGTCGTGCGCAAGATAGGCGAAGTGTGCAAGTCGTTCGTATCCATAGCTCAGGACAGCTACTACAAGAGCGCTTCATACGTGAACAATGCAAACATCACGGCCTTCAACTTCGACCATCCCGATGCCTTTGACAACGAGCTTCTCTGCGAGCATATCCGTATGCTCAAGGCTGGAAAGCCCATCGACATGCCCCAGTACGACTTCGTGCATCACTGCAGGCGCGAGGAGACCATCCACATAGAGCCTGCCCCTTTGGTGATAATCGATGGCCTCATGATTTTCTATGAACCTGAGATAAGGGAGCTTCTGGACCTTAAGATCTATGTGGACACCCCTCACGACATACGGTTCATCCGCCGTCTCCAGCGCGATATTCTTGAACGAGGACGTACCCTTGAGAGCGTGGTCAAGCAGTACATGGAGGTCGTCCGCCCCGGACACTTCTCGTTCATAGAGCCAACCAAGGAGTTTGCAGACCTCATAGTTCCAGAGGGCGGTCACAACGAGAAGGCCATGAAGGTCCTCAATTCGTTCGTGCGTGAAATCTCACAGGACGAAGACTGATATCCTTGGGGTTGTATTTGCATCTTGCCTTGATGCAGACACCTGTGTCTAATGCCTTTGTTCAGTATATGTGTCTAGTGCCTGTGGCGGCGGAAGGCTATTCTCCTGTCTCTTATGTATTTGAAGCTGAATCTGTCCGGCACCGGGTCAGGGCCTCCCATGTAGAACCTGTTGCACCTAAGGATTCTTGATGTTCCCAGTATCGTCCCTTTCACGATGCCATGCCGCATCACCGCCTGCTTGAAATACTCAGAGCAGGTTGGGCTGTAGATGCAGTTTGCACCTAGCATTGGGGATATGAGCTTTTGGTACGCCTTCACTGGCAGCAGAAACACCTTCCTCATGGTGGTTTTCGTCTTGTCCCAATTCATTTCTCTTGAACGATAGTATTCGTGTCTTGTTTTTTCAACCTTCCTGGAGGCTTTTTCGTCATCCTTTTGCTGCCTTATTTGAATTCTTGCTTGGTTCTGTTGCTCGGTTTCAACCATTTCTTCATTTTTTGGCCTAATGGTTGAAAGTTTTCAACCAAAGTCCGTTTTTTTGGCATTTTGGATGTTAATGTTCAAAACGTGATGCGGTGTAAAAAAGGAAATAAAAATGGCTCCACTGGTCAGATCTGGCAACACATTTCCAGTCAGTGTTCCATTTCATGTAACACGCTGATCTTTTTTTCAGTTGTATATGTGGTTGTGGTCTCCAATGTCTATGGGGATTATCGTGTTCTCTTGGATAATGAAGTCCAGCGAAATCCTATGGTTTTTTTACAAAGAAATCTGTTGCACGTAGCCTTTGGCTTCCTTTATACTGGGCCGTTAAAAGACCGAATGGTTTTCAGGAGGAATTGATGAAAAAAGCCCTTGCGTTTTTTGCTTTCATAGTGCTTCTTGTCGTATTCGTTGGCTGCGACAATACCCCCCCCACGAGGATGAGCACGTTTGGGACGACGGAGTTGTCACCAAGGAAGCCACTTGCTCTGAACTAGGAGAAAAGACCTTCAACTGTTCGCACTGCGGGGCTAAGAAGGTTGATAGGATTGAAAAGAACCCAGAAAACCATATCTTTTCCTATGAAGAAAGCTTTTTCAATCCTATTGCCATAGAGCGGTGCAAGGGATGTGGCCTTGAGACAGGAAACACCAAGCCTGGATCTACCAGGTCTCTAGACGGCTATTGGATGTCCGACCAGTTCGATTATACCGATGATGGCGAGCCAGTGAAGATGCATGTAAACATCTTCGTCAAAGGATTTGAATGCAAACTTGAAATGCAGTATGAAGAAATCGTTTCAAATACGCTTGAAGGTCCATTCAGAGTCGAGACGAGGACTTCTCTTGAAGATAAAGAATACTCCGTTGTCATTGCGGATATTGGATATTCACATGGAAGCACCACTTGGTCCTACCGTATAGTAGGTGAAGGTTCTGAAAGTTTCACCATTTTGCTTCCAATCTATGATGAAGACGAAGGGATTGAAATAGAAACGAAGGAGGTTGTTTTCAGACGGATTGTCGCATCCGATCATGTTCACACCCTTGATGATGACTGTAGACCTGATGAAGATGAAGAGTTCGCTCCAGATTATCATTACAAATCGACGAATTGCAGTGAACATCCTGTCCTGACCTTTTCAGAATATCATGAATTTGTAGAAGGAAAGTGTATTGAATGCAGATATGGTGAACCTTACAGCGTTCAACTTGTAGTGGCTTATGAAGGACATGTGAATACTTCCAATAGGAATGCGACAGGAAAGAATGGGTTGTTGCTTCCTTCGTTCGAGGAATATCCCGGGCTGTTTGATGCATGGAAGGATGAGGATGGGAACTTCCATGAGCCCGGTGGTAGGTTCTATCCTTCTAGGGATTGTGTTCTGGTTGCAGTACTTAGGAAGGATGAAGTCTGCAATCATAATTGGGTTGAAGAAATGTCCAATCCTGCAACATGCGCAGAGCAAGGTTATGTATTGTCCAAATGCTCAAAGTGTGGCGAAAGAAAAACAAAAGCTTTGCCTATTGATCCAACCAACCATTGGAACATCGAATATGATTATTCGGAAGAAGCAAAGTTCTTTACCCCCAACTGATGTCCAAAAATGGTGCATGGATTGCGGACTGGTATTGGGTGCGATAAGGGAAACATCTGATCCAAGCGGATATTGGGAGATGGAAGTTGACTCAAAGAAGTTCTATATATCTTTGGATTCATATTCCTGATCCATGGAAGTGGAGATGATAGTCGATGGTATAAGAACCTCTTACTTTGGAGGCGACTATACTGTTGTTGAAAACAATGGAGTTGCATCGATTGAATTGGAAGCTGATGTCTTCGATTCCGAAGATCCCATAGTTTTCCAGGTTGTCTCTGACAATGGCATGAACACCGTTGTTGCAAGATGTGCTTCCTTTGCGAACAACGCTGAATTTACGCTCACTCGCATTACAAAGGACTCTCATGAACATTCTGTGGACTATGTGGACAATGGTGATGGCTCTTCTCACACAGGTACGACCACATGCCTTGTCCACGACCCATTTGAGTTCGAGGATCTCCATTATTTCCATGACTCCCAATGTGTGTATTGTAAATATGATGCGTTGATTTGCTCTCATGATTGGGATTATGGTAATGTGACAAGGCCCATCATAGAATGTGAACCAGGAGAGGTCGCTTATATTTGCAAGAAGTGCAAAGAGAGATGGGTTGAACTGCTGGAATCTCCAAATTCCCACAGTAGCGATTCTGAATCCTGTAAAAGATGAGAGAAGAGAGCCATCGATATGGCGGAGCTGTACGTTCGGGTTCAAGGACCTATTTCCAATTTCCTGTATAGCGTTGCGTGTGACCTACGTGGGTGCTATGGCTTTTCAAATGGCAAGATGCTGGACTTCGATACGATAGCAACTGAAAACTATCCTTCATTTGATAAATTCATAGCTTTACTAGAAGAACAGAATTCTGATTTTGAGAATTTCAAGGTAACCAAGGTTTCGGGAAGAATCTTGAATGATATTGAATGGGTCTCTGATTCCTCAGATGGAGCTACAAGTGGACGTTTCTATTGTGAGGATTTCAAAATAGAGTTCGAAACAACCGGAGTCGATTCAAGTACTGGATTAGCTAAAGTATTCTCTAGTCTCTATGGTTTCGATGGAGAACTGGTATTCGATTCTGAGTTCGTTTCGGGGTCATTGTTTCCAGACAGCATCGAGTACTCCTCTAGAAAGTCATTTAGTTTTTCATGTCCTAATATTGGTTTGGGGTACTCTAATTATATGTAGTGATTATTCGTTCTTCTGTAGATTTGGGCTTTATGACGATTCATATACCTACATAACGCTTGACGGTGTGCCTGTACGCATCTGTCTTTTCGACAAGTACTGGGAAGAATATGCAAGAGACCCTAGTTGATGAGTTTTGATAAGGCCTGCATGCGTCAAATCGCATAGAGCCAAACTTGACAGCAGGCGATTCTTTTGCAATACTCTAAATGAAAAGAGGCACTGCCGATAGACGGTTGCAGGCTTCAAGCTTTAACCAAATTTAATGGTCGCCACTAGAAGGTCGCATTTTTAGTGGCGATTGTCTTTTATGATTGTGACCACGACGAGTATCGCTGTGAACACAAGACCGATTATCCCAACAACAAGACTAAGTATCTCGTATGCCGTCATATCAGTCACCTCCGTGTCTTCAAGATTTGGAGGCAGGCCTCCATGCTGTCGAAACGACATGAAGCCAGAACAACCGCCTATCCGTTTATGGCAGTGCCAACAACAGTATTACATATAATGTGTTGATTATCAAGTGTTTAGCATAATAATGAAATTGAATCCTCAAAGAGGGAAAAGATGTGGTGATTGGCGAGAGTCATCCCTTTGATAATGCACATAAAACCTGTTTTTGTGGTCTTTATGTGCACTGAAGTGCACATAAATGATTGTTTTTCGTGTTTTATGTCTACATCTTCCATGTTCATTTAGGTTTTTGTGCCAAAATGGCATGTTTTGATTTTGCAAATATGCCAAAATGGCAGAAGCCCCGCTTGGCACAGCATTGCTCATGGCCTTACGGGGCTTTGCTTTTATGCGAAGATGGAAATCACACTTCTATTGGCGTGAAGGCGAACTTGGTTACGTCGAAGAGGCCCATGTCTGTGATCTTGATGGCGGGGATGACGGGAAGGGCCATGAAGCAAAGCGTCATGAATGGATCCACGTTGTCATTTATGCCAAGTTCCTTGCGGGCAAGCGCCTGCATGGAGCTTATCTTCTCTTCAACGTAGCTGCCGGGCTTGTCTGTCATGAGTCCAGCGATTTCATGTTGGATGAAATCCAATACCTTGCCGCCCTTGACGACAACGATTCCACCTCCAAGTTCCACGAGCTTTTCAACTGCAACGGACATGTCCGCATCGCTGTCGCCTACCACTATGATGTTGTGGGAGTCATGGGCAACGCTTGTTGCAACAGCACCGCCTTTGAGACCATAGTTGCGTATGAGTCCCAGCCCAACGTTGCCTGTTCCCTTGTGCCTTTCAACTACAGCAATCTTCACAACATCCTGCTCGTTACGCACCCATACACCGTCTTTCACAGAGACAACGGCTCTTCCTTCCTCTGTCACTACGGAGCCAGGTATGATATCTATGGTTCGCACTGAATTGCCAGAGAGCTTCAGGGCCAAGCGGGCAGGGGAGAAGTCCTTTACGTTCATGCATCCGCTTACCCCAACGGGGTCTACATGCACGCTAGGGGCAAGGTATTCACCGTTCGAGGCAACAAGACGACCTGCAAAGTAGACATCATTCACGTTGAAATCCTCAAGGTTGTCCACAAGGACGAAGTCCGCTCTAAGGCCTGGGGCTATTGCGCCGCGATCCTTGAGGCCGTAGCATTGGGCAGCGTTCAACGAGGCTATGGCCACTGCTGTAGGGGCATCGAAGCCTTCCGACAGGGCAATCCTTATGTTGTTGTCAATATCACCTTCCTCTACGAGGCTTTTGGGTTGCCTGTCGTCCGTACAGAAAAGGCATCGGTCTGCATTGTGCTTGTCTACGCCCTTGAGCAGATTGCGTTCGTCGTGGCAGGCGGACCCTTGACGGATGAGCACGTACATGCCACGGCGTATTCTGTCGCGCAGTTCTTCGCCGGTTGCGCATTCATGGTCGTTGCAGACTCCGCTTGCGCTGTAGGCATCAAGGTATGCACCTTGGATTGCAGGGGCATGGCCGTCTACGACTTTGCCTGCGTTCTTGGCAACCATTATCTTGTCAAGAACGTCGCTGTCTGCATTGGCGGTTCCCACATAGTTCATGAGTTCCCCAAGGCCCAGTATACGCGGATTGTCCATTCTGGTTGCAATGTCCTTTGCCAGAAGCACGGCTCCGGAGTTCTCGAACGGGGTTGAAGGCACGCATGATGGAATCTGGAGGTAGACCGTAAGCGGTAGGTCCTCAGATGCCTTGAGCATATAGTCCAAGCCCACAATGCCGCACACGTTGCATATTTCGTGTGGGTCTGCTATGACCGTTGTGGTTCCATGTGGGACGACAAGACGAGCGAACTCGGCAGGGGATAGGTGCGAAGACTCTATGTGTACGTGCCCATTTATGAAGCCTGGAGCCATGTAGCGGCCGCCTGCATCCACGGTTTTTTTCGCTTCGGGAAAACCTTTCCCTCCAAAGCCTGCGAAAAGGCCGTCAGTTATATATACATCACCATGGAAGGTGTCCTTGTTGTAAACATCGATTATGTTGCAGTTCTTTATGCAGAGGTCTGCGGCCTCCCTACCAGCGGCGACATCTATAAGATGCTTGAGCTGTGATTTCTCCATTTTGTACCCCTTTTTTTAGCCCGATGTCGTTGTGCCTCCTTGCGACTCGGTTTTAAAAAATGCCGCAGGGCTGACCTGCGGCATAAAGAATCAAGATTCCAATCAAAGAGCGTTTACGACGATCTTTGCAACGAAGAGTACGAAGAGTATCCAAGTCATCTTGTTGATTTCCTTGACCTTTCCACCAAGGGCCTTGCAAAGGACGTAGAAGATGATACCAAACATGATACCGTCTGAGATGCTTGATGCACAAATCATGAAGATCATGCACATGAAAGCTGGGATTGCCTCTGAATAGTCGTCCCATGCGATGTCCTTGACAGGAGTGACCATCATGACACCAACGATGATGAGTGCTGGAGCTGTAGCTGCGCTTGGGATGGATCCAAAGATTGGCTCGAGGAACAGCGAGAGGATGAAGAGGACTGCAACCACGAGGGATGTAAGACCTGTTCTTCCGCCTTCTGCAACACCTGCAGAGCTCTCGACGAACGTTGTGATCGTGGATGTTCCAAGTATTGCACCTGCTGTGGTTCCAACAGCGTCGGCAAGGAGGGCTTCCTTGCAGTTGGGGATTGAACCATCCTTCTGGATCATACCGGACTTGCCTGCACATCCAATGAGCGTTCCAACTGTATCGAACATATCGACGAAGAGGAATGTGAACATGACGATGATGAAGTCGAAGATAGCCTTTCCGTTTGCAAATGCCTCACCAAAAGCGAAATCGAAGAAGTATGGTGCTGGTGGAAGGTAGCTGCCTCCTGCGTATGATGTCATGCCAAAAGGGATTCCAATGATAGTCGTTGCAACGATACCAATGAGGAGAGCTCCCTTGACCTTGAATACGAGCAGTGCACTTGTGATTACAAGACCAATCATTGCAAGAAGTGCTGATCCAGAGTGCCAGCCTGCGCTGAGTGCCGATACGTTGCTTGCATCGCCAACGATGATTCCTGCATTCTTGAGACCAATGTAGGCGATGAAGAGACCAATACCGGCTCCAATTGCCTTCTTGAGGTTGTCTGGAATGCTGTTGACGATTGCTTCTCTAAGGTTGCAGAGCGTGAGAAGGATGAAGATGATACCTTCTACGAATACTGCTGTGAGAGCGAACTTCCAGGAATAACCCATTCCAAGGCAAACTGTATATGCGAAGAATGCGTTGATTCCCATTCCAGCCGAGAGGGCGAATGGAAGGTTTGCAACCAAGCTCATTACGAGACATGCGATTGCGGATGCGATTGCGGTTCCTGCGAATACCTTTGAGCCGTCCATTCCGGAAGCCGAAAGGATCATTGGGTTGACTGCAAGGATGTAGGCCATCGTCATGAAGGTTGTGATACCTGCGACGATCTCAGTCTTTACATCCGATCCCCTTTCCTTGAGTTTGAAGAATTTTTCCATACATTACTCTCCTTTGATGTTATGTAGGGTTTAGACTTCCTTCATTCTAACTCTTGGAAAAGCGGTTGTACAGAGAAAAGTGCAACAAAATGCAACGAGCCGGCTCAGGCTCTTTGTCAAAAGAGGTGTGGGCTGAACTCTTCAATGCTGGATGGACTCTGGAGATCTTTTGATCTTCTCGTTCAAAGGATCGGCTTCCTTTGAAATGAGGTATTTGTATGTGGTCTCTGGAACGAGCCTTTTCACTGTGTCATAGTCGTTTTCGAATATTGCCTTTCGCACAGAGGATGCGCTGACGGCAATGCCATCGATCTCTAGTCTTGGAACGATGTCCAGTTCAATTGCGCTTTTCGACAGTTCCTCGCAAAGTACCTGATTGTAGATTCCCGTTACAACGCTGCTTGGTTCCGTCCCCACGAACCTGACCTTTATGTCCAGGGTCTTTGCAATTGATTTGAACAGTTGGACATCGAGCTTTGAATGGATCTTCATTGCTTCTTCGTCATCTTTAAGGAAATAGCTTGGGAAGGTGGCGTTGCTTATGATATAGGACCCGCTTTCATGGATTTCTACGTTCTTGAGGTCGGCGGTTCCTTCCTGTATAAGCTTCAGTCTTGTTTTGTATGGTACAAGTGACGAATCCTCGCTGACTACGAAGAGGTGAAGGTTGTCGCAGGCGCTACAGGCATGCTCGATCAAGTATCTATGTCCTTTCGTGAAAGGGTTTGCATTCATTACTATGCAGCCTGAGACTCCTTGGTCAAATCGTAGCTTTGATAGTTTTCCAAGATATGAGGAGAACCCGTTTCTCTTGTTCTCCATGAATACCAGAGAGTAGTCTACCTGCGCTATCTCGTAGAAGCCAAGATTCTTGAAGAACTTTGCCGAATCCGGTTTCGTATAGAGAAAGACGTGGTCGTTGCCCCTAAGGAACTCCCACTCAAGGAGATGCCCCATGATTAGACTCAGGAGGTTCTCGCCTCTGTGCTCGGAGCTTACAGCAAAGCATCTTAGCGTATTTCCAAACGCAGAACCTGTGGCAATTACATTCAAGTTGGAATCGAAGACGGCACAGATATGCTCAAGGTTTCTGTCCTTTTTTATTCCTTCGCGGGCAAGAAGCTCCTCTACCTTCTTTAGGGTGTATGAGTCGGATTTGTCCACGGTGGAGACGAAATAGTCAAACATTGAACCTCTCCTTTAGAAAATGCAGGAAGAAACAGACGGCAAGAAGATCCGCAGAGCCTCCTGGTGAGAGGTTCTGGGAAATGAAGTATTCGTCAAGCTTCTCGATGTCCAAAGGCCCAAAGGAGTCTGATGAAAGCACGTCAGCAGCCATTTTCATGGCCTCGTCCGCCTTTTCCTTTCCACCTCTTGCAATCATGTTCGTATCGGAAAGCTGCGAGACAAGGGCAATGAGAACCTTTGAGCCCGCTTCCTCCAGGGACAGTCCCTTTTCCAGGTATTCTTCAAGCATGGGCAGTCCTATGTTCCTAACGGAGGGTAGACCGTCTTCGAGTTCTCCTCGGATTCCCCTGAGTCCATATTTTGTGAACAGACGCTTTCCGTTGGTCTCCATTTGGGAAACGTCCTTAAGCTCATCCGTGGTTCCTTTTGTCATCAAAGCGCAGCATTGGAAGACATCTCCTCCTTTTTTGGCTGTAAAGCCTGCTGCACAGCAGACTATCCCAAGGGAGAAGATAGCTCCTTTGTGCGTGTTCACGCCGTTTGTCTCAAAGAACATCGTGTGCTCGGCATCCTTTCCAAGCTCCCGCAGCTCTGCAAAGCATTTCTTCAAATCCACTGAGCACCATCCCAACGAGTATGCTTTCTTGAAATATGGGAATAGGACCGATGCACTTGAAGAGAATGTGAACAGATCCATGTCTGTATGCGAGCCGTTGTTCCTGCGGTCTACAAGCCCAGGTTTTGGAGTCGTCAGGACTTCGAATAGAAGGGCCTTCACAGCCATAGCTGCAACGGCGTTGGAATCATGCTGCAGAACGGTCTTCGCCAGGATTTCATTCGTCTTGTTCCAGACGGCCTCAATCGTATGGATGCGTCTTGAAGAGCATATCTTCGCCGGTTCGTTGCATATCAGGCAGCGGCGGACCTCCTTCCTCTCAAGCTTGGTTCCGTCAACGTCTATCACATCTATGTCGAACAGCCTTCCAATAGGGTTTCTGTCTTCGATCCGGGTGCAGATGGACTTGAGCCTGCATGGCTCCATATCAACGACGAAGAAGCCTTCAGGACCTGTAACCAAGAAGTTGGTTTTCTTATACAGAACAGACGCTTTGTGGCAGAGGAGGGTTCCCAAAAGGCTTTCCACACCAATGGAGAACCCTCTTTCTATCAGATAGCTCGTTTTGACAGGCCCTGCGATGTTCATTGTGAAGGAGACAACGGGCTTTCCATACATGGAGATCAATTCCCGTTGGGTCCTAGCCCTGTTCTCGCGACATTCAAGCATCATTGAAAGAGAGACTTCATTCATGATTTCCAATCCTATTCCTTGAATGATAATTGTCAATGGGGCTAAGGGACCTGCCTTGTCCAAAAGACTGAACCAATGAGGTCTGCATCGTTGATTTCCACTGCAAAATGGAATATATCTCTATTAGACGATATGGACCACGCTAGCCTTTTCAGATACTTCGATAGACACAAACGCCCCTACAACCCCAATTTTAGGCCCGATTACGCTGCGCAGAGGAACCTTGGCTCAGGCCCAATGTCCTTCAACGACATAGACGTTGAAGAGGCGGTCATAGGGGGAGTCCGGGGTGAGTGGATTCGTAGAAAGAGAGCCTGCGACGAAGGCCGCACCTCTCAGGGTGTAGTCCTTTTCTTTCATGGTGGTTCGTTCGTGCGTGGAAATAGAAGCACTGACAGGGCGTTCTGCCGTGAACTTGCGTTGAATTCAAGCTACGATGTCTACAGTACCGACTATGCCTTGGCTCCAGAGCACCCGTTTCCGCAGGGTATCGACGATTGTTTCAATGTCTATAAAAACCTGTGCAATGATTTGACAAATGGTGCTTCCAACATTGTCCTTTGTGGTGAGAGCGCAGGAGCAACGATGGCCTTAGCTGTAGCCAACTATGCAAAAAGAAAAGGAATTGCGCTACCAAAGGGCATTGTCCTCATTTCGCCATGTGTGCAGTTCGAGCGCACACTACCAAGCCATACACAGAACCTTGAAACGGACTGCATGCTCACGAACTTCATGGAAGAGGTCCTTGCCGAATACTTCCAGACAAAAGACCCTGACATTCTAAAAGACCCTTTGGCATCTCCCATAAATGGGGATTTCATTGGCTTTCCACCGGTGTATATAACGGCATCGGACTGTGAGGTGCTTAGAGACGATGCCGTTGTTCTGCACGAGAAGATGACGGGGCAGGGTGTGGATTGCACGTTGGACATGGGCCATGGACTCATGCATGTCTATCCAGTGATGACGGCCCTTGCGGAGTCCAAGGCGGTTGTCAGGAGGATATGTGGCTTTCTTGAACGTCTTTGAAGGGCGTCGCAGTGATGGAAGCCTCAGCGGTGGGCGAGGCCTTTATGCCTTTGCGCTCCAGCGGTTGTAGCCAACTCTAAAGATTGCATATCCAAGTGCGTACCAGGCTATCGTGTAGGCCCAAATCTTCCAGCCTCCGGAGATGATGTCGGGAATGTAGCATACGATTATGATTGCAAATGCAACCGCTGGCAGAATGTTTCCTCCAGGTGCTTTGAAGATTCCATCCGGCGATGGATTGCGTTTTCTTGCTGCATACAACGACACAATGTTTATGGATATCGTGACCGCTGCGAAAAGGGTTCCAAATCCTACTATCTCCTCTGTAAACGACGGGAAGCACGAGATTATGGCTGCACCTACTGCTACCATGCCTGCTGCAACGGCTGGAACTCCAAAGCGATTTGACCTTGCCAACGCCTTTGGAAGAAGCCCGTCCTGCGCCGCCGCCTGTATTGCACGGGCGGTGAGAGCCAAAACCACTAGTATCGTCGTCACCAGTGCAAGTATAGCGGCTATCGAGACCACTTTTGCAAGCCAAGGGAACTGCACAAGCTTTGTAAAGCATGCAGCGTAGAGTGGAATATACCTCATTCCTGGGTTCTCTTCCAAGAACGAAGCGGAGACAAGTCCAAGTGTTGCGAGGATTATGAGGACATAGATCGCTGCGACTATGGACATTGCAATGAGTACCGCCTTTGGAACGTTGCGTGATGGATTCTTGACTTCAGATACCATGAAGGCTATTGCAACTATTGAGCCATAGCCCACCATTGCCGTTGGAACGGCAGCCATGAAACCAAACGTTCCTGTCTTTCCCTGCGTGAAGAACGGGGTGAGCATTGCCCCATCCCAGCTACCTCCAAAGAAACATGCCAAAACGTACACGCTTAAGGCGGCTATGAGCGCTGCAACCAGTACGCTGTTGAGCTTGCCCGCTACGGAGAAGCGTATTGAGTTGAGGACAAGGCAAATTGCAATGGTCGCAATGGCAAGTGGTATCTGCACGCCGCTTGGAAGGTTGAATCCGGCTCCAAGATATGTGGCTACATAGATTGCAGCGAATGCGACAGCGACTATATTTGCGTTTATGTATCCCCATGTGGATATCCAGCCCCAGAACGAGCTGTCCTTTCCGTCCTTGCCAAGGGCTTTGGAAGGGAACACGAAAACTCCACCTGAACGCGGGAAGCGGGTGGACAGCTCCGCACATATGAGACCGTAGACAAGCATTACGGCCGCCGCAAGTATCCATGAAAGCACCGCAGCTGGACCCGCCTTATACATCGTAAGCCCTGAAAGCGAGAAAATCGCACTCCCAATCATGCTCCCCACGATAATCGTGACACAGGTGAAAAGTCCAATCTTGCTTTCTTCTTTCGACATGGAAGCCCTCCAATTCATGATTTTTTCTTAGCCCGATGATACCGAGAATCCCTTCTCTTGGCAACTTTTGGGGAAACACTTTGTAAATACTTGACTGCCTTTGCAGGTGTGTGATATCGTTTTGATATCAAAAAGATTTTAATGCGGACTCTCGTTCCGCTGTTTGGAGGTGAACATGATTGCTTCTGTGAAAAACGTTGAAGAGAAGAGGCTCAAGACAAAGAACGGGTTTGGAATCCTATTTCTTCTGCTTTTGGTTTTTCTGTTGGCCGGTGCGGGTTGTGTCTTTGGAGGAATCAATATTGACAAGGGAAGCGTCGTCCTAGGAGGGGTTCTTCTTGGTTTGAGTTCCCTGGTATTGGTTGTAGATCTGGTTTGCGTTCCTGGACTCAAGATCATAAAGCCAAACGAGGCTCTGGTTCTGTCTCTTTTTGGAAAATACTACGGTACAATATACGAAAGCGGCTTTCATTATGTGAATCCGTTCTGTACGGCAATATATCCAAAGAAACGTGACGACGATGCCGCCGCAAAAGTTGCGGATTCCAAGAAAAACGGGCAGGATTTGATGGCCGTGTCCATCCAAAAGAAGATTTCCACCAAACTATCAACGTTCGTCAATGGCGCGCAGAAGGTCAATGACAAGCTTGGAAATCCAATCGAGGTTGGAGCAATCGTTATCTGGAAGGTGGTCAATGCAACGAAGGCTGTCATAAACATAGACAACTATATAGAGTATCTTTCCAATCAGACCGATTCCATCACAAGGAATGTTGCTCGCCTGTATCCATACGATGACATGGATGACTCAGAGGACAACGATGCCGAGGAACTCACGCTTCGCGGTTCGTCCAGTCTCATCGCAGAGCAGATGAAGAAGGAGCTCGCCGACAAGGTGGAGGAGGCTGGGATAGAGATTGTTGACGTTCGCATAAACCAGATTGCATACGCTCCAGAGATTGCAGCCGCAATGCTCCAAAGACAACAGGCAGTTGCCATCATAGCTGCAAGACGCAAGATAGTCGAAGGTGCCGTGAGCATGGTGGAGATGGCTTTGGATCAACTCAAGGCCAATTCCGTCGTTGATCTTGACGAGGAACGCAAAGCCCAGATGGTTTCCAATCTCCTTGTGGTTCTCTGCGGAAACAAGGAAGCCAACCCTGTTCTTAACGCAGGTTCGATATATTGATGTAGTGTGTCCGGTATAGAGGTGTTATGGCAGAACAAGACCAGAACAAGGCTAAGAAACAGGTTCCTCTGAGACTTTCAAAGACGTTGTTCGATGAACTGTCTGCATGGGCTCAGGACGATTTTCGCAGTCTCAACGGCCAAATAGAGTATCTTTTGACCGAGGCTGTAAGAAAACGCCGCAAAAAGGATGTCTGACACATCTTTCGTTTTGGAGAAGTTGGGAAGGCCGCCGTTGTGCGGCTTTTCAAATAGGTTGCATTTAGATAATTCCAACCATGGTTCTGTTTTCGAGAAAGGGGAATGCATATTAGTTTAGTGTGGCTGGGATGTAACACTTGGGACAGACGCTACATTTGGGACGGATGCGACAGATGCCACAGACGCTACAGATGCCACACATGCCACACATGCCACACATGCCACAGACGCCACAGACGCTACAAAACGGCCACAGATTCTTATCTTTTTCTGAACCGTGAATGAAAGTGACAGGTTTCTCGTATTAATCTAATAGGAGGAAGCTATGATCAGTTTCAATGAAATAATCGGTTCGAAGGCCAATGAGGAACGTATGCCTCTAAGGGGGAAAGTCGACAGGAACGGACGTTTCTACCATGCAACCCAACGGGTGTCGAACAAGGAGTTCATCTTTGACAAGGAGCTTGGGCAATACAGGCACAATATGCTGTGCAGGATATGTTCGCAGCGCAACATAAAGATAATCTTCTCCATCACCATGAGCAATCACACACATGATGTACTCGTTGCAGAGAAATGGAGGGATATCATGGATGCGTTGAGGCTCGTCAACACCGCTGTATCACACAGGGTCAGGAAGAAATCTCCAACGAAGTACAGAAACGGTAGGACCGTGTTCGAGTCGAGCCCCCATTACAGAGTGATAAAGGATATAGTCGAACTCACCACCGTTGGCAAGTACGACTACGACAACGTCAGAAGCGTATTGGACAAGGGCGAATTTGTTCCCTACGACTGTTTCTGGTTCTTGGAAAGGGGTATCGAGTGCAAACCATACGACAAAGATATCTATCCTCTTCTATTTGGCATGACGGAGAAGGAGCTGTGCGTCTTTTACCGCGACAACGACTACAAGGCCGTATACAATGCCGCAAAGGCCCGCTTCAAGGACTGGACCAAAGCCGACAACGACAGGCTCTTCAAGGCAGATGTCTCTGTGCCTTGGCTAAGCTATCAATCTGTGGCCGTTTTGTAGCGTCTGTGGCAAGTGTAGCACTTGTAGCAAGTGTAGGGATTGTAGCGTTTGTCCCAATTGTAGCATCTGTCGTGTCTGTTGCGGTTGTTGAATCCTTCGTCTCGTAAAAACAAGACTGCCACTTATCCAAGGTCCAATGCCTTTGGGTTTCGTAGCAGTCTTGATTGTTTTTGCAAAAAGCTTATTTGGGCTTACTTTCCAAAGTACCTTGCAAGGAGTCCTGCAAAAGCCTTGCCGTGGCGGGCTTCGTCACGAGCCATCTCGTGGACGGTGTCGTGGATTGCATCAAGGTTGTACTTCTTTGCAAGCTTTGCAAGCTCGGTCTTGCCTGCGGTTGCGCCGTTCTCGGCTTCTACGCGCATCTCGAGGTTCTTCTTTGTGCTGTCTGTGACGACCTCTCCAAGGAGCTCTGCGAACTTTGCTGCGTGCTCGGCCTCTTCAAGTCCGGCTTTCTCCCAGTACATTCCAATTTCAGGATAGCCCTCGCGATGGGCGACCCTTGCCATTGCAAGGTACATTCCAACTTCACAGCACTCGCCTTCGAAGTTTGCCTTGAGCCCTGCTATGATTTCGTTTCTGACATCTTCAGGGACATCGGCTCCAAACTGTTTGCCAACGCCTACGACATGCTCTGCAGCCCATGTCATTTCGCCTTTCTGCTCCGTGAACTTATTTCCAGGGCACTTGCACTGTGGGCAGAATGCAGGTGGCTGGTCGCCTTCGTGTACGTATCCGCATATTGGACATACCCATTTCTTCATGATTGTTTCCTCCGTGTATTCGTTTTGTCTTTTCAAGCGACCTTCAAGCATCGCTGCTTCAAGGATATCTCAAAATAGTGGGGCAGTATAGTAAAATTGCAATTCTTTGTCAAACACATCGCGCAACGTTTCTTTCAATGTCGGTTGCGGCCATCATTCCCTGTCGTCCTCGTCCGACACTACGTCTGAGAACTCGGTAATCTCGGGCTCGTCTCTGAATGACACCGTAATGTTCGCCATTTGGGCGGCATAGGTCTTTTTTTCGCGTAGTCTGCGACCATCCAGAATGAGGCAGTCGATGCCCTCCCACAGGAATAGCCAGAAAAGCATGATGACAGCCTCCCTGAAAGGAAGTCGTGTCGTGAATCGTGCGATCAAATCCACACCAACCGCAAGCAGACACCCCGTTATGATAAGTGTCACGGCTTTCCAGCGGTTGGCTCCTATTGCAAGCTGCGCATCCCCCATTTTGAGTGCGTAGTAATCGTGGATTGTTTCCCTTATTACGTTCTTTTCATTTTCCGTGAAGGTTTTGCCGTTTATTTCAAGGACTATTGGGTATTCGACGGGTATGTATTCTGCGTTGGACTCCACGAAACGAACGAAGTCCTTGTTTGGCCATTCGTAGCCCTCTGACGAGAACGGGTCTATTATGTCGTTGTAGCGTCTTACGTTGCATGTAATGAACGCAAGGTCGTTCTCTATGTAGAAGTCTTTTATGTATTTTTCGCCTTCTATCTTCTTGCGTTTGAGCTGCCTGAGATTCTTCTTAAGTCGTTTGCTTCTGGCTTTGAAAGGCATTTTGCTTCGAATGACCCCTGATGGTTCTATAAGATTCTGTTATTAGAATAACACTTGGAGTCGGGGTGGCGCAAGGAAAAGTTGGTGTTGATGATTTATGTGGGCATATGTGGGCGCAAGTTGGCGTAGTGGGGCGTAGTGGGGCGTAGTAAGGCGTATGAGGGCGGACTACGGCGGACTAGGGCGCACCAAGGCGCATTACGGCGCATCAGGACGCATCAAAGAGAGCACTTCGCATACTTAAGCGTAAGATCTTAGTGTTTGCTTACCGGCCAGAAGCTCGTTTCAAGCATGAGACATAGTGTGTGGTAGATTGGCAGGTGAAGCTCCTGTATTCTGTAGGTCTCGGTTTCAGGAACGTTTAGGCATACGTCGGACAAGGCTGTGAGTCTGGAAGTGTTGCTGCCGGTGAGCGAAACAACGCGCATACCTTTGGCTTTTGCCGTGATTGCAGCAAGTGCTACGTTTAGGGAGTTCCCCGATGTTGAAATTGCAATGAGAGCATCACCTTCCTTTCCATAGCCGTACACCTGTTGGGCAAAGACCATTGGAGCTGAACTGTCGTTTCCATAAGCGGTGGACAAAGCCGTGTGTTGGGTAAGGTTGATCGCTGGTATTGCACCTTCAAGGCCGTTTGCAATCCTCTCTCCATCAATGCCGTCGATTGCAAGCAGTTTCTCTCTAAGTCCATCTTCGATTGGTCTGTTGGCGCAGAAGCTTTTCATAAGCTCTCCTACAATATGGTCGCTATCTGCACAGCTTCCTCCGTTTCCGCATATCAGGATCTTTCCGTTTTTGGAGACGGTTTCCAAAAGTAGTTCGTATGCATCGAGGATGTTGTTTCTAAGAACTTGCAGCTCTGGTCTTCTTTCTATTAGAATGTCCAGCTGTTTTGTGGCCCTTTCCTTGTAGTTTGGTTGAATCTTCCTTTCCATTGCAATTGCATCCTATGTCGTATTTGTCTATATCGTTTTTTCGTAGAATGACTTGGCAACGCCCAGAGCTGCGGTATCGCCAAGCTTGTCCCCCAAGGATGAAGGCAGAATCCTGCATACGCTTGAACTTTGGGGAAGGGTCTCTTCCTTTATGACCTCCAAGGCTATGTCCTTGAAAAGGTCCATGTCCCTCGTATAGATGCTGCCAAGTACGATGCATTGGGGATTGAAGAGGTCTATTAGTATGGAGAGCGCATAGCCAAGCTTCCTTGCGGTGCATTCGATTGTCTTTACAGCCTTCTCTTCGTTTGCATACGCCAGAGAACAGATTTCCTTTGCTGAAAGCTTTTCTCCAAACAGCTGTTCATGGAGCAGGGACATCCCTGCTCCTGAGCAGAAGGATTCTATGCTGCCGTTCTTTCCGTAGCAGAACGGACCTGATTTGGATATTCGTATATGTCCAATCTCTCCAGCCATTCCCGTAGTGCCTTCGTACAGCCTTCCGTCAAGGATTAGTCCTGCACCAAAACCTGTTCCAAACGTTATGAAGATCGCATTGTCCATGCCTTTGGCATTGCCCCAGTTCCACTCGGCAAGAGCACAGGCGTTTGCATCGTTCTGAAGGAATACAGGAAGGCTCAGTTCTTCGCTTAGAATCTGAGTTATTGGTATGTTGTGCCATCCTTGAAGATGAGGAGGGGAGAGGACGATGCCTTTTTTGCTGTCCAATGGTCCTCCGCAGCTTATTCCAACAGCGTTGACCTTTGCCGATTCACTGCATGAACTACAGTCTTGAACCAAGGCCTTGGCCTCCGCGACCATCCTTTCTATGTTCTCGTTTGGAGTGCTGTATGTTGGAAACTTCGTCTGTTTCTCTATGATTCCATCTCCGTTTCCCAACGATACTCCAATCTTTGTACCACCAATGTCTATTCCAAGGTATCTTCCCATCGTCAAAGCTCCATTTGAAGTTTCATCAGTACTTTCCTTCAAGCACTGCAAGAAGTGTGGTGAAGAATACTTTGTTGTCGTAGCAGCTGTAGTCTACTCTGCCTCCCATTCTGTTGAACGTCTTCATGAACCTCAGGTAATAGGCGGGATTGTTTGCTGGAGGCTCTCCTTTCGACCAGTCCCAGGTCGCTGGCTGCAGATCCACTACATGTATTGCGAAGTCGTCTATCTTTCTTCCTTCTCTGAGCGCTACGTTGCGTGACATCGAAAGGGATTTTTCGAATATCATTGGAGACATGACCGCAGAGCCCACCGATAGATAGACCCCGTGTTCAAGGTTGGATATGCTGTCTGCATACGATAGGAAATCCCTTTGGGCTGTCCTTCCTATAGCTGCACCGTCGTTTGCATAGTGCGTATATATCACGTCATGTCCAAACATTGGGTGGCAGGTGAATCTTCCTTTGGATCTCCCCACATAACCTTGAAGGCTGTAGTCTCTGAATCTATGTTCAAGTTCCAGACGGCCTGCTTCAATGCCACAGTTTTCCATCTCTCTTATTAGGTCTATGGCTGCAGCTCTCTTTTCCAGATTCTGGGTTGAATCACATCCTATGGATTCCAACTCTTCTTTCGAAGGTATTTCAAGTCCATTGTTTCTGATGAGTTCCCCCACGGAATCGGCATATCCTAGACCATTGTAGGCTCCCACTGCGATTGCAAGGTTTATGTATAGTCCTGTCTCCTGCCATGTTCCAAAATGGCCTTCCTTGACATTTGCTCTTACGTCTTCGCTGCTTTTACCTGCATAGGAGAACTCCCAGTCATGTATTATTCCAGCTCCATTGGTGCATATATGCGTGAACCAACCGGCTTCAATGAGCTTTCCCAAAACTCTTCCCATTCCGTTTTTGATTGCATGTGCTCCAAATGCGCATACAACTGAACTTCCAAGGGCCTTGGCTCTTTTGATTTCATCAGCTATCCCAATGAAATAGTCCAGTTGCCTTGGACATATACGTTCGCAGGAGACGGTGTTTGGGTCCATGCTTGCTTCTGTGATATCGACTTTGCTGTACCGCTCCTCTATTGGAAGGTATTCCATTGAAAACCTATCGAACTGCTTCATCTATTTCCTCCATCCCAAGTGGCTTTCCAGTATTTTCATCCATGAGAAATCAGGAATGAGGATGTCTGCACCTGCAAGTATGAGCCGCTCTCTCTTTGCTGGGTTCATTCCAAATCTCTGATGTTCGTCGCTTATGATCCCTACTGTGAGGAATCCTCTCTTCTTGGCTTCCCTCATTTCCACAGGTCCATCCCCAAAGACCACGACCTGTGAGCTGTCTGCGTCTATGTTCTTTATTATTTCACCCATGACCATCTTCTTTGGGTCTTTGGATAGGTTGCTTACGGATCCAAAGATCCCTCCCGTGAACAATAAATCGTATCCAAGTGCGTGGGTTTCGTATTTGACGTCCGTATAGTCGCTTCCACTTGCAAGGAACACCTTCGTTCCGTTCTTTCCAAGTTCTGCAAGAAAGTCCAAGGCTCCTTTCATCGTAAGGTCGTAGACGTTGTATATTCCTTCCTCGAATCTTTTGTATTTGCATTTGAGCTGTTCGTTCAGGAGGCTTCTGTATTCGTCCTTGTATTGAAGCGGTGTCTTTATTTCGTTTTCCGGAACGTATCCATAGTCACGTATCATGTCTATGAGTTGGCTCATCTGGACTATGGTTTGGATGCCTGTGGTCTTTTCTATCATTGCATCCACGCTGCTGTACATCTTGTCCAGATCCAATGCTGCAATGGAGTCAAATCTGTCTCCAGCAATGGCTTGAACCATCATCCTGCGCATGATTTTCTCCCATCCATGACGCATTGTGGATATCGTTCCATCGTGGTCGAATATCGCGACCTTGGGGTATTCTCCTGCCTTAGGATGTTCGAACCCAGCATTGACGATTTCAATGTCCGTTCCGTCAAGATACCTTGCAAGGCGTGGGTCCTTTGCAAGTGTTGGGTTGTACCTGTAGTCTGGGTCCTCCAACAGGGTCTGGGTCTGGACTTGGGTTGGATGGCCTGTTGAAAAGAGAACCCCTGCGCTTATGGAGGCGTTCGCATTTGCATATTCAAGGCTTTCCTTCAAACCCAAACCTCTTACCTGTGCTGCGACCAGTCCTGCAAGGAAAGCATCTCCAGCCCCAACGGGGTCCGTCTTCTTTACATCGTTTATGCCAAGGATCCTGAACGAATCTGTACCGTTCGTTCCAAACGCACCTTCCTTTCCCATTGTTATCACAACGGCTTTTGGCGAGGGCTTTCTCTTGAGGAAGAGCTCTGCTGCTTTCTGGGCCAGATCTTCTCCCGTCTTCGCCTTTGCTTCAACAAGATTGAATTTGTAGGATGAATTTGGGTACATGATGTCATTGCGGCTATCCACCCAAACGGAGCCGTTGAAGCTTTCAAGGATTTTCGAAAGACCTTTTCTGAATTCATTGGCGGAAGCATCTAGATGTATGCTGTTTGGAATCTGTTGATTGATGACTATTGCTCCATACTCGCCTATGTTTCTGCAAAGGTCCTCTAGCATTCCATCAAGGACCTTTGGGTCATATTTGTTGGTCTTTCCCAAATCATACCTTGGAAGTTCGTTTCCCATCATGTCATAGTGCTTATGGTAGACGAATGTCGTGAAGTCCTTTTGCCTTGCAATGTGACTGGTTCCAACAGACAGCTCCTTGAGCTTGTCCTCCAATATGTTTGCGAATATGTCTTCACCCACCACTCCGTAGATGTCGCAAGGCATTCCAAGGCTGGCTATGTCTGCAGCTAGGTTTGCAGCTCCTCCGCAGTCATAGTTGTATTTCTTTACATCTTCAACGGTTAGGCCTGTTTCAACGGACTGCTCGTTTGAAGTCTCGGCAAAGTATGAGAAATCAAGGGCCATGTCTCCTATTACAGCTATTCTTCTGGCAGTCTCATTTCCGGATATTCCTAAGTCTTTTCTCGTCATGATTTGACAGCCCCTCCGGAAAGGCCAATGATGAAATATTTCTGCGCAAACGAGAAGAGAAGGAATATTGGGACTATCGCTATGAATGCCGCAGTGCCTAAAAGAGACCAGTCAACCTCTCCCTGTTCCCCTATGAACCTATACAGCTCCACTGTGTATGGTCTCATGCTACTTGTGAGCGTCATGGCCACAATGTACTCGTTCCAAGCCTTGAAGAATGCAAATATGGCCGATGCCGATAACCCAGGGGCTGCGATTGGGAGGGCTATCCTGAAGAAAGCTTGAGGTTTGGAAAGGCCGTCTATCATGGCCGCTTCCTCTATTGCATCGGGTATGGTGTCGAAATAACCCTTCAGTATCCAAGTGTTCATAGGTGCTGACAATGTTGCATAGATGAGTATGAGTCCAATGTGGGTGTTGTAGAGCCTATAAGTTGAGAATATCTGGTACAAAGGTATTATCAATGCCAATACCGGAACCATTTGGAAGAACATGATTCCCACCATTATGAATTTCTTTCCAGGAAATTCGAGTCTGGAAAGACCATATCCTGCAAGAGTTGCCACAAAGCAACTCAACGTCATGGCTCCAAACGATACTATGAGACTATGGTAGAAGGATTTGAAGTTGAAGTTCCTGGCATCGAACAGTCTTGCGAAATTCCGTATGGTAGGGTTTTTGGGAAACAATGTTGGAGGATACCCTATAGCTTCTGTTGAGGTCTTGAATGTGGAACTCAGCAACCAGTACAGAGGAGTGAGGGTGAGGATTGCAAATACAACAAGGACTATGTAGATTGCAGTCTTGGATATTCTCTTTGAAGCTTTCGTACTTATCATGCTATATCCTCCTTATTTCGATATCTTTTCCCTGTTCAGCTTAAGGTATGAAATCGTCAGGAAAAGGTTGAGGATCAGTATGACGACAGCAACAGCCGCACCTTCGCCAAGCTTTCCAAAGTCAAAGGCTCTCCTGTACATGTGCACAGCCATGACTTCGCTCATATAGAGCGGACCGCCTTTGGTGGTTGCGTATATGAGGTCGAACGAGTTGATTGTGTTCATGCTTGTCATCACCAGGTTCATGACTAGAAACTGCTTCAAGAGCGGCAGGGTTATATACTTTAGCTGCTGCCAGCCTGAAGCTCCATCTATGACGGCGGCTTCGTATATGTCTTCGTCTATGCTTTGCAGTCCCGAAGTCTGGATTATGAAACTGAACGGCATTCCGTGCCATATATTCGCCACTATTAGACATGGAAGTACAAGCTTTGGATCGTTGAGCCATGTTGGAAGGTTCTCAACTCCAAGTTTACCCAAAAGGAAGTTGAGGATTCCAAGCCGTGGTTCGTACATGAACCTCCAGGAAATGGAGATTATTATTCCACTGACGACCCATGGGAGTATCGTTATAGACCTGAAGATGCCTCTGAGTTTTATGCTTTTTTTGTTCACGAGGAAAGCAAGGAGGAATCCAATGCCTATCTGCCCAACGACGCTTCCCGCCACATAGTATATGGTGTTAGGGAGGATAGCTTTGAAGAAACTGGGCTCTCCTCTGGTGAATAGGACCTTGTAGTTCTTTAGTCCTGAGAATTTCATGTTGTTCATCGTAGAGAGCTTTACGTTCTGGAAGCTCAGATATATGGTTCTGAGAAGGGGATAGAACGACAATGCAAGAAGAAGTACTACGATTGGAAGGATGAAAATATATCCTTGGATCATGTTCTTTGTCTTTATTTTCACTTTGGTCTCTCCGTTTTTCGTTCAGTCAAAGAGGTCTTTTTAAACTGCCTCCACAAAGCTCGTCTTGCAAAACCTCAAAAAAGATTCATTCAAAGATTGAAGCTGGCTCCATTTGTTTCAGTCTTTGGAAGAAGCCTTTGTTCGAAGATTCAATCGTCTGTTTTAATTTTAAGAGAAAGGACACATAGAATGGGCTGTTCTCACAGCCCATTCATGTCGTCCTAAGTGGACTACTCGTTGAGAATCTGATTCACGACCTTTGCTGCATCGTCCAATGCCTGCTTTGGAGTCTTGACCCCCATGATGGCTGCTTGGACTGCGTTCTGGACTTCAGCTGCGATCTCGGTGTACTGAGGGATGCTTGGTCTGAAGTGGGCATTGTTAAGCTGCTCAAGAATGACGCTGAAACAAGGGTCTATTTCGTAGTAGTCGCTTGCTCTTTCCATAAGGGATGTAAAGGTTGGGACATAGCCTCGTGCTGCTGTGTATCCAAACTGGGATTCAGCACCTGCTGCATACTCTATGAATTCCCATGCAAGGTCCTGGTTCTTGGAGCCTGTAGGAACACAGAGAAGGTATCCGCCTGACATCGTGGAAGCACTGCCGCCGTCTGCATAAGGAATCGTTGCGACTCCAAACTCTTCAAGATACTGCTCTGCAGTGAGACCTGGAATGAGATCCTTTGCAAGTCCAAAGGCTTTCGTCATATATGACATTGCGAACTTGTCCTGGAAGACTCCATTGTTTATATCGCTTGAAGATCCTGCGACGATAGATGCTGGTGTTGCTCCTATCTGAACCATATCTACAAGTTCTGAGAGTGCCCTTACACCTTCTTCGCTGTTGAAGAGTGCCTGTTTGTTGTCATCGGATAGAATCTTTCCACCAAGGGAGAAGAGGTATGCATAGAATGTCTGCGCTGTCTCGTCTTCGAGGGTTGCAGGGAATCCAAGACCGTATGATGCCGGTGCAAGGGTGTCGCTTATCTGCTTTGCCGCGACTCTGAGTTCGCTCCATGTTTTTGGTGGGTTGTTTGGATCAAGGCCTGCAGCCTTGAAGAGCTTCTTGTTGTATGCCATGACTCTGACATCGGTGTTGAGCCATGTCCCATAGATTCTTCCGTCTACCTTCGTGGCTTCCTTGTAGAGAGGTGCGACGTCTGCCCATTCGTTCCAGGATTCGGCCTTTTCTGTGACATCGGCGATAAGATTGCCTTCTGCATATTCACCAACCCAGATTATGTCGGTCATGACGACATCTGGAGCTTCTCCACCAGCTGCCGCCGTGAGGAACTTTGTCCTGAGGTCTGCCCAACCAAATCCTTCGTACTCGAATGAGATGTTGAGCTCTGGGTGTGCATTCTGCAGTTTTTTCTCTGCATTCTTCCAGGGGTCGTCCTGTTGATATGTATATGCTCTTGCATAGACCTTGAGGGTGACGTCCTTTGGACCTGTTGTTTCCGCTTCCTTCTGACCCTGTGCAAAAACCATAGTGCAGCAGAGTACGCTCAGCAGAACGATGGCTGTTACGAATTTCTTCATAGCTTTTCTCCTTTTTTATGAAACCGGTTTCACAAACCTGCTTCTAAGACTAAACCACCTTTTTGGTTTTTGCAAGCAAAAAAATGAAACCGTTTTCATGAAATCGGTTCCAAAAGTTGTAGTAAAATTGTTTTTCGATTCTACAGAGGTTTTTGCAAAACTGCTACATATGGAGTTTTTCCTTTTCCAAAGCGTTGTTTCTATGCTACCATTTAACGGATGAAGCAGAAAAACGAAGATTCTCCAATTACGATATCGGACATCGCCAGAATTGCGAAGGTGTCCAAAGCTACGGTTTCAAGGGTCCTTACTGGGAATGCTCCCGTGAACGCTGAGACGAAGGCTCGAATTCTGTCGGTGATGGATCAGAATGGATACGTTCCAAACCGTTATGCACAGTGTCTTGCCGGTACTCCAACAAGGATAATAGGTGTAGTCGTAGGAGAACTTACCAACTACTTTTTCACGGAAGTCGTCAAGGGAATAGACCAAGTCCTATCCTCAAAAGGGTATTCCATGTTGCTTTGTTTCACAGATTGGAACGAGGACAAAGAGCTTGAAACCGTTCAGACTCTGCTTAGGAACAAAGTCGATGGCGTAATCCTGTCGGCCACTTCGCCATCTTCTCCCTCCATACAGGCTCTCAAGGAGTCTGAACTTCCTTTTGTCGTGGTCAACTGCGTTCCCAACGACCCGGATGTTGCGTATGTGTCGGGGGACAACTACGAAGGCGGTAGGCTTGTGGCACAATTCATAAATTCATCGATCTATAGACGTATCCTTGTCCTTGCCGGGTTCAACGACCAACCAATGAGCCTTAGGTTGCATGGCCTTTTGGACAATGTGGACAAGGATAGGAATCTCATAGTGCATGATGCCATTCCAACATCAGAGGAAGGACGTCAGTTTGCAGTCGAACTTGACGATGGAATGCTTTCGTCATCTGAGCCTACTCTGATATTCGTATCCAACGACAACGTTGCCATTGGTCTTGAGAACGGTCTTTCCAAAAAAGTCCGCATTCCTGAGGATGTTGCAATCATTGGTTACGATGACATAGCCCCTGCAAGCTTCTGCAGGGTGCCATTGACAACTGTCTCCCAAAACATTTCACTTATGGGACAGACATCGGCGGATCTTCTTCTGGGCCGATTGTCCAAAGACGATGCCTGCGAAACGCATATTCTCATCCCTCCAAGGTTCATCGTGAGGGAAAGCACGAGGTGAAATCTATGAAGTCCAGCGAACATGAAATCAAAGTCTGCGTATTCGATATGGGAGGGGTCGTCGATCTCTTCAACGGCGGGGAGATGGAGCGTAGGCTCCTCAGGTATTTTGGTGTTGAAGACCATGACACATTCCTTTCGTTGTCTCCGGATATGAAAGGTCTTATAAGGGATTTTGGCGCCGGACTTTTCGACGAAGACGAGTATTGGAAGAGGTTCTCATGCATTACAGGGATCAATGTTCCTGACGAACCCCATCTCTACACGAAGTTCTTCAACCCTGTTCAGAATCCAAAGACGATTGCCGTCATAGAGGATCTGAAGAAAAACGGCATAAGGGTGGTTGCAGGGACCAACGTAGAGCCCTCCCACCGCATTTGGCACGACAACCGCAATGACTATGGGATGTTCGACTATGCCTATACGTCCGACAGACTGCATTGCGTGAAGCCAGAGCCTGAGTTCTTCGAGAAGATCATTGCTTTTGAGAAGGTTTCACCAAACGAGATGTTCTTCACTGACGACAGAAAGGAGAACGTTGATGTTGCGGTTTCTCTGGGCATAAATGGTTTCAGATTCCAAAGTCCCGAATCTCTTAGGGAGCACCTTGAGGAAATTGATCTTCTCTGATTGGCAATGCGTTCAGCGATTGTCAAAGCGTGCATGACATGGTATCTTCAAGGCATGAAGAAAAGACAGATCAAGAAAATCATCGACACCTATTATTGGGACACCGAGGCTGACATCATGCTTCCGCCATCGGTAGTCAGAGAAGAGCTCAAGGCTGAAGAGATCTATTTCAGCAAGGCTTTCATAATCTCCAACCCTGAGAAGGCTGAGGAATACCAGAAGCTCATTCAGGAGAGGATCGAGGCTGAGACAAAGAAGGCTCAGGAGCTTGACAAATAAGGAGAAGCCCAAAAGTGAATAGTTTTGGACGTAAGGGACTGGTTGCAGCCATGTCCCTTGTTTTGTTTACAGCGGTTTTTTCAGCGTTCCCGGCATTTGCATCATGGAACCTTTGGCCATCCGGCAAATATAGGTACGACGACGCATCTCGCTACAATGCAGGTGGCACCAGCATAGAGGAGTCCATCAACGGCATCGACATATCATGGGTGTCAGGAGGCGTGGACATAGAGTATTGGGACGGCTCCACCATTGAGGTTTCCGAGACGTTCAGCTCCAAGATCAGCGACGATGCGCTTCTAAGGTGGAGAGTCAAAAGCGGTCGCCTGTATGTCAAATACACCAAGACGGACTTCGCCATCAAGAACGTGGACAAGAACCTCATTGTAAGGATTCCACGTGGACTCGTCCTCCGAGACGTGGATATCGAGACGGTCTCAGCCGATACAACGCTCTCCATACAGGCCGATGCCCTTGATTTCGAGTCGGTATCCGGTAGCCTTAGAGCCCAGATGGACTATGTGAAGGAGATTGAGCTTGAGACTGTGAGCGGAGAGATTTCGCTTTCGTTGGGAGTATGTCCTAGGGAGATCGAAGGCAAGTCGGTGTCCGGCTCGTTCTCCATTGCGCTTCCAGAGGGGTCGCTTTATGCCGTTGAGTTCGATTCCGTAAGCGGAAGGCTTCGCTCAAGCTCTGCAAACCTATCCGGTGGCGCAAGCTACAACCCAAAAGGCGCATCCTCCAGGTTCGAGTTCGAGACGGTAAGCGGAGACGTTTCGATCAACTAGTCGTTTTAACTAATATTTCCAACTAGTCATTTTTTCCATGGCGCTGGGCTTTCCTGCGGGTCAGCAAGCTCAGCGTACATCCAACTATGCCTCCTACAGTGCCGTTTATCATGTCGTTCATGGTGTCTATGATGCCGTTGTTCTGCCATGTGGTGGATATAATCTCATGCTCGCGCAGGAGGTTCCTCTGGACATCCTGACCTGTGATGCAGTCGAACGAGAACTCCATCATCTCCCAGAACCCAGCCGCCGCTACGGCGAATATGAACATGAAAAGAATCTCGAACCAAAGGGGGTTTCTGTGCTCCTTTGAGATTGGGAAGAAGATGTCGCCTGCTATCATGGACAGCATCACACCAGATGAAAGGTGAAGCACTACATCGAACCACCAGAACGTTTTGTATAGGTTGTGGCGGTTGCTTGTGTATGTCCCAACGACCACGAACGTTATGAAAAGGACGTATGTCATGTCCGATATCTCCAGCTTGAAAAGCTTCACCACTACAGGTATGAGCCAGATGACGGCAAGGGACACTACGGCGTACCATGCCTTGGTCCTTACATGAGGGATGAAGAGGTCTATCGTACCTGAAACGACCAAATAGACTGACAGAAAAATAGTTGCGATTTTCTTTGTTTTTCCCATGAGTGGAAATATAGATACGACAAGGATTTTTGGCAATACACAGGCTCTTCTCCAAAGCAAAACGCCTACAAAAACAGCCAAACGGGCCCAAAAGAGGTTGACAGCCACAAGGTTTCCAGTGTACTAGTAATTGCGTAGCCGGCACAAAAGCAACACTATATGTTGTGTGAAGCGTAGTGTCGTTACACTGGGGTTTGAGCGTTTTCCAACGCTATCCGGATCAAGTGACAAAGCAACAGACAACCATGGAGGGCTGTATGATAAACACCGTAGTCAAAAGGAATGGATCTAAGGTCGATTTCGAACTTTCTAGGATTGAGAATGCGATTTCCAGAGCCTTCGAGGCCACAGGAAAGGAAACCAACAGACAAATAGTGGGGCTCTTGGCCCTCAGGGCTGCAGCTGACTTTGGCTCTAAGGTCAAGGATGGCGAGATTGGAGTCGAGGCCATTCAGGACAGCGTGGAGACCACGCTTGCCCTTTGCGGCTACAGCGACGTTGCAAAGAGCTACATCCTCTACCGCAAGCAGCATGAGAATGTAAGAAACGCCGAGCAGAACATGATAGACTACAAGAAGACGGTAGACGGATATCTCAAGGCCGACGACTGGCGTGTCAAGGAGAACAGCACCGTCAACTACAGCATTGGCGGTCTCATACTCTCCAACAGCGGCGCCATAACCGCCAACTACTGGCTTTCTCAGATCTACGACGAAGAGATAGGTGCCGCGCACAGGAATGCGGACCTCCATCTTCACGACCTTTCAATGCTATCGGGCTACTGTGCAGGTTGGAGCCTCAAGCAGCTCATCAGAGAGGGTCTTGGCGGTGTTGAAGGCAAGATTTCGTCCCGTCCTGCAAGACACTTGAACACACTATGCAACCAAATGGTCAACTTCATTGGAATCATGCAGAACGAATGGGCCGGCGCGCAGGCGTTCAGCTCGTTCGACACATACCTTTCTGCGTTTGTGAAGGCCGAGAACCTCAGCTACAGGGAGGTCAAGCAGTGTGTGAGCAGCTTCGTCTTTGGCGTCAACACGCCGTCCCGTTGGGGTACGCAGGCTCCGTTCTCGAACATAACGCTTGACTGGACCGTTCCACCAGATCTCAAGGATCTTCCTGCAATCGTTGGAGGCGAGGACATGGACTTCACCTACGGCGACTGCCAAAAGGAGATGGATATGGTCAACAAGGCGTTCCTCGAGGTCATGCTCGAAGGCGACGCAAACGGACGCGGTTTCCAGTATCCTATTCCTACGTATTCACTTACCAAGGACTTCGATTGGTCCGACAATCCAAACAACGAGCTTCTCTTCTCCATGACGATGAAGTATGGAACTCCCTATTTCTCCAACTACATTGGCAACACTGAGATGCAGCCAAGCGATGTAAGGAGCATGTGCTGCCGTCTTAGACTGGACCTTAGGGAGCTTAGGAAGAAGAGCGGCGGTTTCTTTGGAAGCGGAGAGTCCACGGGTTCAGTTGGAGTCGTGACGCTCAACATGCCACGCCTTGCATACCTTGCAAAGGACGAGAAGGATTTCTATGTGAGGTTGGACAAGCTCATGGACATTGCAGCCCGCTCGCTCAAGGTCAAGAGGAATGCGATTTCCAAATTTCTTGAAAACGGACTCTATCCGTACACGAAGAGATATCTTGGAACGTTCGACAACCACTTCAGCACCATTGGTCTTGTTGGCATGAACGAAGCCTGCCTCAATGCAAATTGGCTGCGTTGCGATCTCACGGACGAAAGAGGTCAGCGTTTCACCTCCCAGGTGCTTGACCACATGAGAGAGAGGCTTTCTGACTATCAGGAAATGTACGGCGACCTCTACAACCTTGAGGCCACACCTGCAGAGAGCACCTCCTACAGGCTCGCCATCCATGACAAGAAGCGCTATCCAAACATCATCACGGCAGGTACGCAGGAGTCTCCATACTACACCAACTCCTCAAACCTCCCTGTTGGCTTCACGCACGACCTCTTCAAGGCCATGGATATCCAGGACGAGCTTCAGACCAAGTACACAAGCGGAACGGTCTTCCATGTATTCCTTGGCGAGCAGCCTACAAGCTGGGAGGCAGTGGCATCGCTTGTCAGAAAGATTGCATCCAACTACAAGCTTCCGTACTTCACGATAAGCCCAACATACTCCGTGTGCAAGGAGCATGGATACATCACCGGCGAGCACTACACATGCCCAAAATGCGGCAAGCCAACCGAGGTCTATTCCAGAATCACCGGCTACTACAGACCTGTCCAGAACTGGAACACAGGAAAGGCCCAGGAGTTCAAGGAAAGGGAGACGTATGACTTCAACGAGGCATCGCGTGCCAAGGTGAACGGGCCTGCCACGCGCGATTCGCAGAATGAAAAGGGCACTTCCAAGACCGATGCCCCTGTGTGTTCCTGTTCTTCAGAGAACCTTCTCTTTTCGACGAAGACCTGTCCAAACTGCCCTACGGCGAAGGCTGCACTTGATAGAAAGGGCATAGCCTACAGGGTCGTGGATGCTCAGGAGAATGCCGACTTGGCTGCACAGTACGGTGTGATGTCCGTTCCTGTGATGTTCGTTGGTGGCCGCAAGGACAACGCCCTGCAGGGTGCAGGAGCCATTGTAAGCTGGGCTAACAAATGCTGAATGACAGGAGTTTCAGGATAGGGGGCTTCGTCCGTGTGGACTCGGTCAACTATCCTGGACTTGTAGCATGCACCGTTTTCACTCAGGGTTGCAACTTCCGTTGCCCATACTGCCACAACCCCTCGTTGGTTGGGTCTCATGTGAGCGGCATTTCGAGGGAAGAAGGAGCAACGATGGCTCAAAACGGTGATGCTGCCAAAGATTTTGAGTCTTTCACCGTTGACAAGGTATTCTCCTATATAAATCAGCGCCGTGGCCTTCTTGATGCTATGGTCGTCTCCGGAGGTGAGCCTTGCCTTCAGGAAGGGCTCTTGGACTTCCTTCGTGAAGGCAAGAAGCTGGGGCTCAAGACCAAGCTCGACACCAATGGTAGCTTTCCTGACAAACTGGAGAAGGCCTTGGACGAAGGGTTGTTGGACTACGTAGCCATGGACATAAAGACATCGGTCCAAAGATATGGCGCGGTGGGTTGTCGTGATGTGGATGCCGTGCGGCGTTCCGTGGACATCGTGGTGAGAAAGGCTCCGGACTATGAGTTCAGGACTACGTGCGAACGGGGTGCGGTCTCGCCTAAGGACATCACGTTGATTGGGCAATGGCTCAAGGGAGCCAAGAAGCTTTATCTTCAAAGGTTCTGCCCAAAGGTGACCTTGGATGGATCGCTTGGAGAAAGCCTTCAGTACAGCTATGAGGACCTTGAGGGGTTTGCAAAGGAACTTGGGGCTTTCGTGGATTTTGTGAAGATCCGTTAGGATTGGGTAAAAAATAGTGTTTTTGCTTTGCGTTTCTGCAGAGCAGGTGTATCTTTTAATTGACGTGGTGCCAAGGTGTACTTCATGCATCCCGCCATGCCAATCGTTGAATTACAAAGAGGTTTGTTATGGGAAAGTATTCAGGAACAAAGACAGAGAAGAACCTTGAAGCCGCCTTTGCCGGCGAGTCTCAGGCTAGGAACAAGTACACGTACTTTGCATCGGTTGCAAAGAAGGAAGGATTCGAACAGATAAGCGCAATTTTCCTTGAAACTGCGGATAATGAGAAGGAACATGCCAAGATGTGGTTCAAGGAGCTTGGGCTTCTTGGCGATACATCCACGAACCTCGAGGCTGCGGCAGACGGTGAGAACTACGAGTGGACGGACATGTACGAAGGCTTTGCAAAGGATGCGGAGGAAGAGGGCTTCAATGAGCTTGCCGCAAAGTTCAGGATGGTTGCTGAGATAGAGAAGCACCATGAGGATAGGTACAGAGCCCTTCTTGACAACGTGAAGGCTGATGAGGTCTTTGAAAGAAGCGCTGTCAGGATTTGGAAGTGCCGCAACTGCGGACACATAAGCGTTGGCATGAAGGCTCCTGAAGTGTGTCCTGTATGCGCTCATCCACAGGCGTACTTCGAGCTCAACGCAGAGAACTACTGATATTTGAAATATTGAGCGTTTGGACGCAGCGGCGGGTTCGTTGCTGCGTCCTTGCATTAGGAGATTGACATGCACTGCACCGGAAAAGTCCTTGAAGATGTGTTCTATGTAGGTTCCAGCGATAGAAGGCTGGCCCTCTTCGAAAACGTGTTTCCAATTCCAAACGGAGTTTCATACAACTCCTATCTTGTGATGGATGAGAAGACTGTCCTTATAGACACAGTTGACAGATCCGTTTCCGGTGTGTTCCTTGAGAACATTGAGCACATCCTTGAAGGAAGGCCTTTGGACTACCTCATAGTCAACCACATGGAGCCTGACCATGCCGCAACGATTGGAGAGCTGCGGCTCAGACATCCAGAGACCCAGATCGTTGCGACCAAACGTGCACTTGACATGATAGGGCAGTTCTTCGATGCGGATACATCCATTCCATCCCATGCCGTGAAGGAGGGCGACCAGCTCAAGACAGGCCGCCATGTATTCACGTTCGTCAATGCGCCAATGGTGCACTGGCCAGAGGTCATGGTTACATATGACATGACGGACAAGATCCTTTTCAGTGCCGATGCCTTTGGAACCTTTGGTGCCTTGAACGGAAACCTATTCGCAGACGAATACGAATTCAAGATGCAATGGCTTTCTGAGGCCAGACGCTACTATACCAACATCGTTGGAAAGTACGGTGTCCAGGTCCAGGCCCTTCTCAAGAAGGCCGGTGGGCTGGACATTGCCATGATATGCCCTCTCCATGGTCCAATTTGGAGGAAGGACATAGCATGGTTTGTGGACAAGTACACAAAGTGGGCTACCTACACTCCTGAAGAAGATGCCGTCATGATAGCATACGGCTCCATATATGGTGGAACCGAGAATGCAGCCAACATCCTTGCAAGGAAACTTGCAGACAAGGGTGTGAGGAACATAGTGGTCTATGACGTTTCAAAGACCCATCCTTCAGAGATAGTCTCAGAGGCGTTCCGTTGCAGCCATCTTGTTTTTGCATCCTCAACATACAACTCTGGCATATTCGTCAACATGGAGAATGTGCTCCTTGATCTCAAGGCCCACAATCTCCAGAACAGGACTGTGGCGGTTGTTGAGAACGGCAGTTGGGCCGCTACAAGCGGTGCCTTGATGCGAGAGATACTGTCGTCCATGAAGAACATGACGGTACTTGAGGAGACTTCTTCGTTGAAATCGTCCGTTAAGGATGACAATGTTGCCGAACTTGGAAATATAGCAGATGCAATCGTCCAAAGCATGGACAAAAGACTGGAAAATGCGGTTTTGGAACCCCAAAAAGCAAATGTGAAGATAGACCGCAAAGCCCTTCACAGCATCTCCTACGGACTGTTCGTTTTGACTGCAGGTGGAGAAGGGGAAGGTTTGAAGGACAATGGTTGCATAATCAATACCCTGTGCCAGGTTGCGGAGGAGCCTTTGGCGATAACGGTGTCTGTGAACAAGAAGAACTACACCAACGAACTCATCCAGAAGACAGGTGTTTTCAACGTGAGCTTCCTTACCCAAAGCGCGACGATGGATGTGTTCAAGCGCTTTGGATTTGCAAGTGGGCGGGATACAGACAAGTTCCAAGGCTTTGAAGATGCAAAGAGATCCAGCAACGGAGCTCTATACATCACAAAGGACACGAACGCCTACATAGGCGCAAAGGTGAAGCAGATCGTGGACCTTGGAAGCCATTGGCTCTACATTGCAGAGGTATCGCATGCCGAGCGTTTGGGCGATGAGCCGTCCTGTACGTATTCGTACTATCTTTCGAACATAAAGCCTCGTCCCGCAGAGGAGAAAGGCAAGACCGGCTGGGTCTGTAGGATATGCGGCTACGTCTATGAAGGCGATGAACTTCCCGCTGACTATATATGCCCTATATGCAAACACGGAGTGGACGCATTTGAAAGGATGAAGTAAAGTATCCCCATGCGGTCGAACAATATTGATTTCTCACAAGGAAGGGTCCTTGAAAACCTGGTTCGCATGGCGATACCAATGACCTTGGCATTGCTTGTGAACGTGCTATACAGCGTAGTAGATAGGATATACATAGGTCGTATGCCAGGCATTGGTGCTATGGCATTGACCGGCATTGGGCTTGCATTTCCAATAATAACGATAATAACCGCATTTCAGAACCTTTTTGGATCCGGCGGTTCGCCGCTGTTCTCAATGGCGCTGGGCAAAGGAGACAAATCCGTCGCCAAGGACTACATGTCCAACTCCGCCTTCATGCTCATAGCTACAGGAATCGTTCTGACTGTCGTTGGCTACATAGTCAAGGACGATGTCCTTTGGATCATAGGAGCATCCAACCAGACCTTTCAGTATGCAAACGACTACCTTGATGTCTATTTGGTTGGAACCGTGTTCGTCATGGTCTCCCTTGGTCTCAACCCATACATCAACGCTTTGGGCTATGCCAAAGTTGGTATGCTCACTGTCATGATAGGGGCGGTGATAAACATCGTCCTGGATCCAGTGTTCATATTCGTCTTCGACATGGGTGTCAAAGGGGCCGCCCTTGCAACCATACTCTCACAGTTCGTGAGTGCCGCCTGGGTTCTGTCGTTCCTTTGCGGAGGCAAGGTGGAGGTGAGGCTGTCATTCAAAGGGTTCAGACCAAATTGGCGCATGGTTTCAAAGATCATCTCCCTTGGACTGACGGAGTTCTGCTTCTCAATAACCAACAGCTCCGTCTCCATGCTCTACAATGCAAAGCTCCAGCTTCTTGGCGGAGATGCATGGGTTGGTGCAATGACGGTCGTAAACTCGCTTAGGGAAGTGTTCATGACGCTGATGCATGGCACGACAGGGGCTGCACGTCCAATCATAAGCTACAACTACGGAGCAAAGAAATTCCAACGTGTGCGCGATGCCATAAAGTGGATGTTCTTCATAATCTTTGGCTACTATCTTGTAATCTGGGTTCTTTTCATGCTCTTCCCAGGTGCATTCGCAGGGCTCTTCGTAAAGGACTCCGCCGTTCTTGAGTGCGCCAAGATTGCAATAAGGCTGTTCTTCTGCATGCAGTTCTTCATGGCGTTCCAGTCAACCGGCCAAAGCACATTCACAGCCCTTGGAATGGCAAAGCATGCCCTGTTCTTCTCGCTCTTCAGAAAGGTCGTCCTTGTAATTCCATTCGCGCTTGTCCTTCCAAACCTATTTGGCCTTGGAGTCTACGGCATCTTCCTGTCAGAGCCTGTATCGGATGTCATAGGCGGTCTCTCATGCTTTCTCACCATGTATTTCACGGTCTATAGAAAGCTCCCCAAAACCGATGTCGCTGAGTGTTGATGTGGTTTCATCTTAGGATGGGATTCCTTCCACGGCCTTCTTCATTCTCTTGAGAGCCTCAAGTATATGGTTCTTGTCAGTTCCGTAGTTGAATCGTAGAAAGTCCTCGTAGCCTTCGCCGAACCATGGCCCAGCATTCATGGCAACGGATGCCTCTTTACCAAAGAAGTGTACAAGATCAATGTCCTTGTTGGCCTTTTGGAGCATCTTTCTCACCTGAGAGCAGTCTAGGAACGTTACAAATGATGCTTGGGGCATGATGAATTTGATCTGTGGAATGTTGGTCTTGAAGAAGTCGTCTATGAGTTTTGCGTTGTCCTCAAGATACGCTGTGAGTTCCATGAGCCAATTGTAGCCATGCCTGTAGCATTCATATGCCGCCGTACCTGAGAACAGCGATATCTCGCCAATATGCATCTTCTCAAGATAGTTGCTGAACGCTTCTCTGAAAGAAGGGTCCGTGAACACAGTTGCCGAGAAATGCTCTCCTGCAATGTTGAATGTCTTTGACGGTGCCATGAACACTATGCATTCAAGGTCCTTTTCCTTTGCTACTTCAAAGAACGGCGTGTGATGCTGGCTTGGGAATGTCAGGTCGCAGTGTATCTCGTCGCTGAATACAACGATGTCGTACTTTTTGCATATCTCTGCGGTTTTTTCCAGTTCCGCCCTGTTCCAGACCCTTCCAGATGGGTTATGGGGTGAACAGAAATACAGGATCTTGCTTCCTGGTCTTGAAGCTATCTCTTCCAGAGCGGCGAAGTCCAGGTCGAATCGTCCTTCCTCCCTGTCGTATGAAAGAGGCCAGTCGTGTATTCTCCTTCCATGGTTTCTTGCAATGTCCACGAACGGTTTGTATGCAGGTCTTGGGATTATGACATCCTTTCCTGGTAGCAGCTCCGTCATGACTGCTATGCTTGCCAGGATGCCGGGGGACACAACGACATCGGTCTTTGAAAGCGTGCATGAGTGCCGCATCCTGACCCAATCTATGAAGGCTTGGTCCAAACCATCGAATGCGGGGTAGCCGTAGAGTCCAAGCTGCGCTGTTGCTACAAGGGCTTCCTTTGCGGCGTTGGGGGATGCAAGGTCCATGTCTGCGACCCAGAACGGTTCTGCGTTTGGGTTTCCACAAAGGTTCTCAATGGCCTTTGGGTTGTATTTGACGCTGTTCGTGTTGCTTCGTTCTATTCTTTCGACCATGGTTCGATTCTAGTCGCCATTCGTTTGGAATTCAACACCGTTCTTTGGATTGTGTTATGCGCATTGCATCTCAAAGGGTGAACAGGGGTTGTTGGAATTGCCATTGCAGTCTCTCTCCCTCGATTGTCCGTGGTTTCTTCCAGCAGCCCCTGTTCAAGGGGTAAAAAGTAGGTGGTTACATCGCCTTCGTGTATAGATACCGCTTGATCTTCTCGGTTGGGGTTCTCTCGAAAGGCGTTTCCTGGAGCTTGATCCTATGGATTCTGCTGAAGGATGCAAGCTTTTGGTTGACCTCCGAGCGGATCTTCTCTAGAAAATCCTGTATATCTATATCCTTGAAGGTTTTGTTCAATGCTTTGATGTCAAGTCTCACCATTGCGGTAAGGCTCCTGTCCTCTGGTACTACAAGGCTTTCGACTACGAAGTCCTGTGCGTTGATGAGGGACTCTATGTTGTCTGGATAGATGTTCTCTCCTCCAGAGCCAAGTATCATGCTCTTGCTTCGTCCCTTTATGACGAGCCTTCCGTCCTCGAAGGCTCCAAGGTCGCCGGTCCTGAAGTACCCGTCTTCAGTGAACGTCTCCTTTGTAAGCTCCGGCATCTTGTAGTATCCCTTCATGATGCTTGGACCTTTGAGCTGTATCTCACCGTCTTCAGGGGCGATCCTCACATCCAGTCCTTCTATTGGGGCTCCTAGCGTTCCAACCACATGGTCCTTTGGTCCGCATCCCGCTATGAACGGGCTTGTCTCCGTAAGGCCGTAGCCAAGTGCATACGGGAAGTTTATCTTGTCAAGGAACGCTTCCACTTCAGGATCCAGCTTGGAGCCACCGACTCCAAAGAACCTTAGGCGTCCTCCAAAGGTCTTGATGACTTTACGGCCCACCATGTTGTATACGAACCTTGACGTAAGTCTGTTTCCTGCAAACTTTGCAAGAGTAGTCCCTTCCTTGAACTTTGGAGCCAAAGCCCTTCTATAGACCTTTTCTATGAGAAGAGGTACTGACAGCACAATGTGTGGCCTTACTCCCTTGAGCGCAGGCATAAGGGTGTTCGTGCTTGGAGCCTTTCCAAGATATGTTATGGTACAGCCGTTTATGAGAAGCAGAAGAAGACCAATCGTGAACTCATATACATGGCTCAGTGGAAGTATGGAAAGGGCGCTCCAGCCCCTGTGTATCTTTATGAATGGAGTGGAGCAGGTGACTGCGTTCCATACTAGGTTCTTGTTGGTGAGCATTACGCCTTTTGGCGTTCCAGTCGTTCCGCTTGTGTAGATTATAGATGCTATGTCATCTTCCTTTTGAGCCCTCTCCTCAAGCATCATTTGGTCTTTCCGCTTCAATGAATCCGTACCAAGCAGGCTGGTTCCTATGAGGTCTGCGAACTTGCACGTTACAAGCTTCTCCATTTCGCATGCAGGAATCTGTGCCATGTCCTCTATTCGTATCACCTTTGCTTTTGAATCAACGACCTTTGCGGCGTTTGCAGCATTTACGAATACGTACTGTGCCTCGCTATGCTCAAGTATCTTCTCAACCTCTGTCTTGCTGAAGTTTGGAAGTACTGGGACTGCAACGGCACCTGCCTTGTTTATGGCAAAGTACGAAAGCCCCCAGTTTGGACAGCTTTCTGATAGTATTGCGGCTTTGCCTCCCTTTGGAAGTCCTTTCCTGATGAGCTGGAGCGCCACCTCGTTCGCCATGTTCTCCAGCTGGTTGTAGGCTATTGCGGTTTCTGGCTTGTTGTATGTAGTAAGAGCTGTGAGCGTTCCATAGCTTTGGGCGCAGGCTCTGACCATTTTGTCTATCGTGTAGTTGCCCTTTTCAAGTTGTATCATTTCCTGCCTCCTTTTTTGACAGATTTTCAAAAAATGTCAACAATGGAATGTTACTGCTTAACCGCATTATGGGCAATAGTCATTTATGGCTTTTTTTGCTGTTTTTCCGTATGGTGAATCCTAACTATGCGTAGTGGTTTTCTTCTGTAAATGCGAAAAATACGGTTACTGAAGAAAATTTTCTTCCTAAACGTCCAAAAAACGCAAAAAATGAAGAAGCCAGGCTTGCTGCATGGCATATTCTGCAGCGACGACGTAGAGATGACCAAAAGACAAAGAAAAGGCCAGCGCACGGCTGGCCCTTCTTTAAGAGTTGTACTATCTGCAACGGACTTGAGTCTTACTCTTCGTTCTTTGCGTCCTGTATTTCTTTTCTTCTTTCTTTGCAGAGCTTGGCAATTTCCGCAAGAGCCTTTCTTGCTCTGGATGCAGATGCCTTTACGCCTTTTTCTGTAAACTTCTGGTTCTCGTGGACGTAAGTCTCAAACAAACCGACAAGCTGTTCATGAACTGTCATCAAACTGTCCTCCATTTAGGTTCTATGTATGAGTGAATTTTAGCACAATGATTTAGTAAATCAACAGAAAAGTACGCAGAATATGCATTTTTTAGCGGTTTTTGATGGTTTTTACTTGGAAATGCCCTTGATGGCTTCAAGAACCACTTCGTTTCTAGGGTACAATGCAAGTGCCTTCTTGTAGTAGAGAAGGGCGTTTTCGCTGTCCTTTTGCTTTTCGTAGCACTTCGCAATGCCTGCATAGGCATCGAAGAGCTCCCATTTGGAGACTTCTGGGACATCGGTCTTTGAGGGTGCTATGCACGATAGGATGGAGGTGTAGATCTCAAAGGCCTCCGTTGCGTTTCCTCCTCCTATTGCGGGGGCGTTGAGCCGTCGTGCTGCGTAGAGGTTGGCGATTGCAAGTTCATTTGGGAAGGCTTCGTATGCCTTGTCGATTATCGATACGGATTCCAACCCTTTTGCAATGCTGAGCGGGTGCGCCAGATAGTCCAGTGAGAGGAGGCAGAAGTGAAGCGGCATGAGAAGCCTTTCGTCTATGCCTGATTTTTCAAGGGCTTTGTAGATCGTTTGTGCATACGATATGAGCTCCTTGGCGCGCTTTGCATCCTTCTTTGATGCGACCTCCAAATGGTAGTGGGCGCAGTTGAGCGATGCCTTCATAAGGGTCATCCAGTCCTGTGCAGTTGTCCCAAGCGACCCCTTGAGCGTTTCGTATCGGGATTCTACCTCGTTTGCGGACATGCAGTTATTTATGGCTTCATAGAGCCCTACATACTGCTCGTTGTCTGCCATGGAGGAGAACGAGTCCACGTACTGGATGGCATCTACAGATGAAGCTGCAAACACCATTGGAATCAAAGCGGCAGCAAAGAACGCAGCCACCAATATCTTCTTCAAACCTTTATCTCCTTTCTTATCATGTAGCCAGGTTCAAGCTTGAGTGCTGTCTTTATGTAGCCAGTCCTGCAGTGGTCTATGTGGTCCGTTTCGTTGAAGTCCTCATCCAAAACCACAGGACTGTCTTCTCTTAGGGACAACACGTTGGGGCCTATGAATTCGATTGGAACGCCTGTGCGTATCTGGTTCTTTATGTCAACTTCGTAGACGTTTGGCTTGACTTCATTCCCAATGGCTCCAAGAAATAGATAGTCCCTAAGGTACCCCTGTGTTGTGGTGCGGTTCGCTTCCTTGAGGTCTTCGTCCTTGTTGGAGTCCACGTCTTCGTTTGAGTCCACGTCTATTGGGCCGTTGCCGTAGAAGAAGCCTGTTGCGAATTCTCGGTGGCTTACGTTGAAGAGCTCGTCACGATACAGCTTGTAGTCTACGCTTGGATCATATAGGTGGTCCAAGGCCTTGCGGTATGCACGGGTTATGGTGGCAACGTAGTAGATGCTCTTCATGCGTCCCTCTATCTTGAGGGAATCCACACCCGCATCCTTTAGGTCTGCAAGGTGGTCTATCATGCAAAGGTCCTTGGAGGAGAGGATTGTGGTGTAGGTGCTGTTCCCCTCTATTGGGTAGTAGCGTCCTGGACGCGATTCCTCTTCAAGCGCGAATTCAGGAGAGTATTCCGCAAACCTGTAGTTCCACCTACATGTATGCGAGCAGTCGCCTTGGTTCGCACTGCGACCTGTGAGATGCGACGAAAGGAAGCACCTTCCAGAATACGCCATGCACATGGCTCCATGGACGAATGCCTCTATTCCAAGTGTTGGGTTTGCATCCCTTATCCGTTTTATGTCTGAAAGAGGGGTCTCTCGTCCAAGGATGACCCTGTCGAACCCCATGTTGGCATACATCCTTGCAGAGGCTGCGTTTATGCAGTTGGCCTGTGTGGATAGGTGCATCTCTGCATCAGGGAAGGCGTTTTTCATCACGTCAAGGATCCCTATGTCCGATATTATGAAGGCATCGAACGGATATCCCTTCATCTCCTCCAACTCGGTCTTGAGCTTTGCTATGTCGTCTTCATGGAAGTAGATGTTCACCGTGCAGTACAGCTTCTTGCCTGTCTTGGCCTTGAGGTCCCTTATGGCCTGCGCCTGGTCGTATTCGAAGTTCTTGGCATTCGTCCTAAGGGAAAAGCTCTTGAGCCCCATGTAGGCGGCATCCGCACCGTATGCGAACGCCGTCTCCAGCTTCTCAATGCTTCCGGCAGGGGCGAGCAGCTCCATGTAACCTGTGTTGTATGTAGTGTCGCTTTTCATTTGGAACTCTCTTCTTGGATTTCCTGCGTGGTCGCATGAGGTTGTTCCAATACCGATGCCACAGCCTTTGCAACCGCAGCGGCTATCCTTTCCTCCGGCGATGGCTGCACTTTGTCCTGAACCTCTGCATTCTCTCTGTAAGGATACCTGTTGTTTGGGAACGCATACTTGAGGACCTCTTCCATGTCTCCTACAAGATGGAACTCGATTCCTTCCTTGACGTTGTCTTCGAGTTTGTCCAAGTCCCTCTTGTTGAACTTTGGAATCAGTATTGTCTTTACAAGGTTCCTCCTTGCTGCAAGTACCTTCTCCTTGAGCCCTCCAATAGGCATTACCTTTCCCAAGAGCGACAATTCTCCGGTCATTGCCATGTTCTGGGCCATCGTTTGGTTTGTGATCAGCGAATAGATGGCTGTTGCCATTGTGATTCCTGCAGACGGCCCGTCCTTTGGTGTAGCACCCTCCGGTACATGCAGGTGGACGTTGTTGGAATCGAACCATTTCATGTCTATTCCATGGTTGGCCGCTATGCTCTTCACATAGGAGAATGCAATGTTCGCAGACTCCTGCATGACATCTCCAAGCTGTCCCGTAAGTTTGAGGTCTCCCTTTCCAGGGATGTGCTGCGCCTCTATTGCAAGGACGTCTCCCCCCATTGATGTCCACGCAAGGCCAACTGACATTCCTGGCCTTGTGGCCCTTATGACTTCGTCTTCGTGGAAGATTGGCTGTCCAAGGTACTTTATGAGCTTGTCGTCCGTTATCCTAACAGGCCTTTGGAGAAGCTCCTTGTTGTTGGCTATGTCCTCTTCCGTTGCACCCGCCGCCTTGAGGTCTGCGATTTTGTATTCGTTCTCCACAATCTCCATGGCGACCTTTCGGTGGATCTTGTCCAAAGCCTTCTCAAAGTTCCTGACTCCAGCCTCCCGGGCGTATTCCTCCGCAATCTTCTTGAGTATCTTGTCTGTGTACTTTACATCCGTTGACTTTAGTCCATGCTTTGCGCGGCTCTTTGGAACAAGGTATTTCTTTCCAATGTGAAGCTTTTCGTCAGACGTGTAGCCGTTGAGCTCAATGCACTCCATCCTGTCCATAAGAGGGCGGGGGATTGTGTCGGTGGTGTTCGCCGTCACTATGAAAAGCACATTGGAGATATCGAACGGGATGTCAAGGTAGTGGTCTCTGAACGTGGTGTTCTGCTCTGGATCCAGAACCTCCAAAAGGGCTGCTGCGGGATCTCCTTGGTTGGATACCGTCATCTTGTCGATTTCGTCTATGACGAACACAGGGTTCTTGGTCTTTGTGACCTTCAGACCCTTGATGACCTGACCCGGCATGGCTCCAATGTACGTCCTTCTATGGCCCTTTATCTCCGCCTCGTCACGCATGCCGCCAACGGAGAACCTGTAGTACTTCTTGTTGAGGGCCTTCGCTATCGAGATTCCAATTGAGGTCTTTCCCGTTCCTGGAGGGCCAACGAGGCATATTATGGAACCTTTGGTGTCGTTCTTGAGTTTTCTCACCGCAAGGAACTCAAGGATCCTCTCCTTCACGTCCTTTATGCCGTAGTGGTCCTCTTCAAGGATCTTGCGGGCTTTCTCCAACGAGAAGTCATCCGGCGACATATCGTTCCACGGCAGGTCCGCAATGGTCTCAAGATACGTGCGGATTATGGAGTATTCCGGATTGTTTGGCTCCATGTTCTGCATTTTCTGGTACTCGTTGAACACCGTCTCATACGCCTCGCCTTCCAGCTTGAGGGCTTTTAGCCTGTCGATGAGTCTGGCTTTTGGCTTTGGCTTTTTTTCAGAGACCGATGTCCCTGTGCCTGCACCTTCGCCTGCATCCTCCACCTGTACGCCGTCTTCATCCAATGCATCCCTGAGGGAGTCTTCAAGTTCATCCTCAGTCAAGTCCATTATGTCGTCGTCAGGGGCTCCCAGCTTCTTGAGCTGCTGCCTTACGATCCTAAGCTCTTCCCTGAGGAAATACTCCCTTTGGCGTGCATCTATCTTCTTTGTCACAAGGGACTGGATCTCATCGTGCATCTTCTGGACGGTAAGCTCCTCCTCAAGGACCTTGAGAACCTTGATTATCCTTTCGTGTCCGGAGAGCGTTTCAAGAAACTCCTGCTGCTGATGCCTTGGAACCACCGTTCCTGCAAGGTAATCTGCAAGTCTTATGGCCTCTGGAATGTTGGATGCGTTGAACCTTAGGTTCTCAAGGATGAGTGATTTGTCCGCCCTGTAGTTGAGGGCCTCCCTGAGCGCCGCCGTGAATGCCTTGTCCTCCGTAGGTGTGAGTTCGTCTTCCTGGATGTACTCCACCTGTGCGGTTATGAGTCCTCCGTGCGAGAGCATTGCAAGGATCCTAAAGCGAGCTATGGTCTCTATGAAGAGACTTTTCGTTCCATATATGGTGTTTATCTGGTTCTTGACCCTTACGAACGTTCCTATCTGGTAGAAATCCTCTACCGTGAGGGCCTTCGATGACTTGTCCTCGTTCTTGAGAAGCACCAGTCCAAAGCCGTTGAAGCGCTCGGATTGCTTGACTATCTCTATGTCCTGTTTGTCGGACACTTCTATTGTGGTATAGAGACCTGGAAAGACAGGGCATCCTCTCATTGGAATGATGAGTATGTTCTTTGGCAGGTTTTCGATGTTGTTTTCACTATTTTTCATAACTTCCTAATATAATGGTTATCAATGATGTTGGCAAACGGAGGTGCACTTCTGGTCATCTATCTGCTGTTCAAGGATAATAGACAGCACAACAAACCTCATGTTCATGTATACTATGGCGAGTACGAGGCTGCAATATCGATTGATGGAGAACTTCTTGCGGGCTCTCTTCCCCAAAAGCAGTTCAAAATGATAACGGGTTGGCTTGCATTCCATGAAGAGGAAGCTTACAAGGCCTGGAATCAGGCTGTTAAGGGTGAGCATTTCGATAAGATCAAGCCCATGTGATGAGAGGAAAAGAAAATGTATGTCAAGAATGGAATTTGTTATGCAGGGAAGATGGAAGACGGTATCAAAGTTGCAGATGTGAAGCCTCTTAGAGGTATGATGATGCTTGTCACCTTCTCAACTGGTGAAAAAAGACTATTTGATGCTTCCCTTCTTACGGGAGGAGCCTTTGAACCTCTCAAGGACGAAAAAATATTCTCTTCGCCTTCTCTTTTCCATGGTGTTATTACATGGAAAGACGGTGCAATAGACATTGCACCTGAAGCTGTCTATGAAGACAGTTATGCTTATACAAGCAACGCCCTTTAAGTTGATGAAGGGAAATTGAAGCCTTTGAAAAACTCGGCATTGTGTGATTTGTCAATAATCAACAAAGAGTTTCAACCAGACTGTCAAACGGCAAGGACATCGGTTTTTCAGATGTCCTTTTCCGTGCGTCTGAAGCTCTTCCAATCGCTGGGCAGAGTGCCGCCGGAAAGCCATCTCACGCCCCAGTAGCAGAACGGGGTGTCAAGCAGTGCGAATACGACCTTGAAGAGCCAGTAGGGGATTATGATGGTGAATAGGAAGCCTGCGGTGTAGGTTTCGTTTATGTGCCAGAAGGCGATGAAATCGAACAGTATGGTGTCGAAGAGCTGGCTTGTGATGGTGGAGGCGTTGTTGCGTATCCATAGGTGCTTGCCTTTGGTGACTTTTTTCCAGAAGTCGAAGAGAAACACATCCACATGCTGCGATATTACAAAGCTTATGAGACTTGCAAGTGTCATCCTTAGCGACGATCCAAAGACGGCCTTGTATTCTGGCTGCAGGTGCCAGGACTCGTTTGGCTTGACTGCTATGCACAGGTTCATCATGAGGAACAGAAACACGAGCATTATGGTTCCGTAGTTGACAAAGAGCGTGGCTTCCTTTCTGCCGTAGACTTCTCCAACAATATCCGTTATGAGAAACAGTAGCGGCATGAAGAATATTCCAACCGATACCCTAACTCCTGCGATTGTGGTGATTTTTGTGCCCAAAACGTTGACTATGACCATCGATGCTATGAAAAGGGCAAAGAGGAAATCCCTTTTGCGGGCCTGCTTTTGGTTTGTGGTTGCTGTCTTGTCTACGTCTTCCATCGTGGTTCCTTCCATTTTTCCTTTCGTTGGCTTGGAGCATAGCAGAAAAGAGTGTGCTGTACCACTGGGGATTCGACCATTGCGACCATACTCACATTACTGACCACACTTACCATGCTGACCAAACCCACCACTGCGACCATAACTACAAGAACCTCACAATCCGCTTGTAGTTGTGAGGTTCTTGTGCGTTTGGTGAGCATTGTTGGCGTGGTGGGTTTAGTGAGTGTGGTGAAGATGGTTGGCATTGTATCTGCGGATTCTAGACCGTTTTAGATGGGCAAGAGTGGCTAGTTCGCCCAGAATGGCTAGACCGTCCAGTGTGTCTAGAGAGGCTTGGTACACCCAAAGGTTGCACCAATCTTTGCTTGACAATCTGCTGGGGGGGGGTAGACTGACGTCTGTCAGTCGGGGAGAGTCATCATGCCCAGCTGTCAAAGGGGTAAAGAATGAAGAAGAGTTTCTTTTTTGTATGTCTGTGCATGCTTGCTCTTGCAATGGTAGTATCGTGTGCAGAGCCTGAAGCAGAAGTCAAGTCGTACACCGTTGCATTCGATTCCAATGGTGGAAGTGAAGTCGCTACCGTTGTCGTAAAGGAAGGCGAGAAGGTTGCAAAGCCTGAGAATCCATTAATGGACGGATACGGATTCATTTCTTGGATGCTTGATGGTAAGCTATATGATTTCAATTCTGCAGTCAATTCAGACATTACGCTTACTGCAAAATGGTTTTCTATTTGGGACGGTTCATCCGTGGATACTTCTTGGTATTCCAGCGAAAAGGAAAGATTTGTTCTTACAAGTGCTTCACAGCTTGCAGGTCTTGCAAAGCTTGTGAATGAAGGAGCCTCCTTTGAAGGGAAAAAAGTAGAGCTTGGAATCGATGTCGATTTGGCATCCAAGCCTTGGACTTCAATTGGAACAGGTGAACGCTCAGGAAAAGGCATTGCTGAAAACTCTAACGCTTTCTCTGGTCGTTTCGATGGTTGTGGATATTACATTGAAAATCTTGCAATCGTAGACTCCGGTTCAAAAGACAACTGTGTTGGTTTCTTTGGTATCATAAAAGGTGGCAATGTCACCAACGTGACATTCAAGAACGCAAAAGTTGTTTCAGACAAGTCTTCGGTTTCTGGAATTGCTGTTGGCTACGCAGTTGAGAATTCCGTTGTTGATTCCATAACGATAGAAGAAGGAAGTAGCATTACAGCAATTGAGGCGGGTGGTATCGTTGGAAGGATGACAGTATCTGGTTCCATTTCTGATTGTGAAAACCATGCCCACGTAACCACGAAGTCAGGTGGGGCTGGTGGTATCGTCGGAAAAGCTTATTACTCGGAAGACAACAAGTTGATAAGAATTGACAACTGCCGGAACTATGGTGTCATAGAGTCTTCCACTGGTGGATACGTTGGTGGTATTGCAGGTCTCTTTGCCGGAGAGATGACTTCCTGTGAAAACAGCGGAAGGGTATCAGGCAACGGAACTTCGATTGGTGGCGTCGTTGGAGAGATGACAAACTACGGTTTCGTAAGGGAATCTACAAACAATGGAGAAGTCGTTTGTATTTCAGAAAAAAACGACAACTATGGTTTGGGTGGAATAGTTGGATGGATAAGGTATCAGAACAACGCATCGGCGTATGCCAGAACGGGAATAATCGAAATATCCGGAAACACGAACAACGGAACAATCTCTGGAAACAGTGCTGGTGTTGGTGGAGTCGTTGGGATGTTGTTCAATGCTGGATGCATTGAAGACAACACAAGTAATGCGGCTTCAATCAAAGGAAGCCTTTTTGTAAGCGGAATTGTTGGTGCTCATCAGATTAACAGTGAAAATTCCCTTTCATCAGATGCTTATGTTTCAAAGACCACCTTCAAGAACAATGTTTCAACCACAAGGAATGAGTGCATCGTTGGAATTTCAGAGAGTCCTTGCTGCGCTACAATTGTCTATCTCAATAGTTCAGAGAAAATCCCTGCAGAAAACATATCTGGAAACAGTCCTGAAAACGTGAATCTGTAGATTCTTGCTCTAAACAGGATAGTAGTTCAAAGGGACTGTGGCTTGTGCTGCAGCCCCTTTCGGTCAATAAAACTTTTGGATTTTCAATGAATCATTGAAATTGCAATGATGGAGAAATTTCAGCGAAAGGCTTGAAAATGAAATTTCTCTGTGAAAAAGAAGAAGGAAAACTCAAGTTCATGGGGTGCAGACATGAAGCCTATGACAAAAAGGTCCGCCCCTGCACGGCACAGGCGAATACAGGGGCGAAGTCGCGAGGAATCTTGGATTTGAACTCTTTACTACAAGTCCGTAGGGAAATGGCTCTTTTGGGGAGAAGTGGTTAATAGAAGAAACCATATCCTCTGCGGATGCCTACAACCTATAAAATCAAATGGAAAGAAGAGGTGTCTGCCTTAGAACTCCTGAACACCTCCTTCGTCAGGTCGAGGCTCCTCTCCCGCTCCAGAACTTTGAGCTTCCTGCTCCTCCGTCTCCTCTGGAATGTCCGTCGTGCATTCGAAGTCCTCTGGGCCTAGGCCCTCAAGCTGGTTCTCGTTTGGAACCACCTGGGACATTGCCTTCATTTCTTGTGATTCTGAGATTTCAGGTACTGAAGGAGATTCGCAGGTTGCCTGCTTGGGTGATTGTTCCGCAGATATGGCAGGGGCTGCGGTTGGAATCGGATCCTTTGCAGCCTTTTGCCTGTCTGGTTGGAATTCTATATGCTCAGCTATGATGGTCACGAACTCCCTTGGCACTCCACCTTCCTTCCAGGTGTTCTGTTTGAGACGGCCAACTACACGCACACCTCTTCCTTTCCTTAGATGCTGCATACATGCTCTGGATGCAGATCCGTAGACCTCCACAATGAAGAAAGAGGTGTCAGTCTGCCACCCGCTGCCTTTCTTCATGTAGTAGCGGTTGTTCGCAATGGAGAACCGGCACATTTCGTGGTCTGCCGCAAACACGACTTCTTTTGGATCCCTTGTAAGGTTTCCCTCGATGAGAACAGTGTTAAGATTGTTCATGGACTACTCCTGAAAGGGGAAGGCTCGGAACATCCGTACACCACGGATCATGCGCTCTGATGGCTTTTTTCCCTTTCAATAAGTAATTCCAAAAAAGCTGTGGTTTTCATTCTCACTTTTTGGCTATTTTTTCAAAAAAGTGAAAATTACCTTTGTTTGACCTCCGCAAATCATTCCAAGGTCAGAAGATGCGGCAAGTGAAAAATCTTCCAGATGATAGGCCTTTTTCTCTTTCATCATGGATTTTGCAATCTCGATGGATTTTTTCTCTATGGCTCCTCCACCTATCGTTCCATGCAAGGTTCCGTCCTCTTCAACGAACAGTTGGCTTCCAATAGACCTTGGGGCGGAGCCGTGTTTTTCAACGATCCTGACGTCTACACCAGCCTTGCTTGCCATGGTCCTGACTATATCAGGGTTGATCGTGACAAGGTTTTTGTCAGTGCGGAACACCGATATTACCTCAGCCATTATTGAGACTGCAATCTCCTCTGGCGTTACGGCACCAATCTTGAGTCCAATTGGGGAGTGGACCCTCTCCAATGCGGACTCTTCGTATCCAAGAGCTTTCATCTTTTCCATTGTGGCTGCTACCTTGCCCTTTGATCCTATCATACCAATGTAGGAGCTCCTGTGGTTGAGGGCGTACTCGAGACACTTGGAGTCGTATGAATGGCCGTGTGTGACGATTACGTAGTATGGTGCGCACACAGGGAAATCGGTCTTGAGTATCTTTTCGTATGGCATGACGATTCGAGTGGCTCGTGGGAAGCGGTCCTGGGTGCAGACTTCGCCGCGTTCGTCCGCCACTGTGACTTTCATGCCTTGCAGCATGGCTAGGTCGTACAGGGACTTTGAGACGTGGCCTGCTCCAAAGATGAAGAGATGCGGCTCCGGTTTGATTGTCTCAATGAGGTCCGGCGCTTCCATTGGAGTTTCCAAGGATGTTCCCATCGCCGTCACTACCTTGCCGTTTTGGATTATCTGCTGTGCACCGTTTACGAAGGAAGTCCTTCGCTCCAAGTCTCCAAGTTCCAGAGCTTTCAGGAATCTTGAGTAGAAATTCCCATTCGTGCTGCTATTCATCCATTATCTCCTTTAGACATCCTAGTGCCGTATCTATTTCCAAATCCGTTGTGAAAGGGCCTGGTGAAAATCTCAGGGTTCCTTCCGGGAAGGTTCCAAGGGTCCTGTGCGCAGCAGGTGAACAGTGAAGTCCAACGCGTGTTTCAATGCCGCATCTTTCAAGTAACTGCGAAGAAATGTAGGCTAAATCCTTCTTTGGAGACACGATTGATATGACGTTGGTTCTTCTTCTGTTTGAATCCGATGCTCTGGAATCTGCGTTCAACTTGGCTCCAACGACCTTGATTCCATCAATCCCAACAAGCCCTTCATACAGCTTCCTCGTCATCGCCTGCATGTTTCTGGCAAGCTCTTCCCTATGTTCAAGGACGAATTCAAGTGCCTTTCCAAGACCAAGTATTCCTGGGATGTTCAAGGTGCCGGCTTCCAACCTGTCCGGCAGCGAATGAGGTATCTCCTCGCTGTCGCTCTCGGAACCCGTTCCACCTGCAATCAGGGGGCTAATCTCCAAAGCTATGTCCGTCCTAAGGACCATGCCGCCTATCCCTTCTGGCCCAAGGAAGCCTTTGTGTCCAGTGAAGCATATCCCGGCAGCTCTCAACTCTTCCATATTTAAATCGATGAAAGGGGAGGCCTGTGCGCTGTCAACGAAGAAAAGAAGGTTGTGTTTCTTTGCAATCTCTGCAAGTGCCCCTACGTCATCCACATGGCCTGATACGTTTCCACATGCATTGACAATCATTGCCTTGGTGTTGGGACGTACCAAGGAATCCACGGTTTCCAAAAACGAATATCCTTCCTTATCAGCGGGAATCCTCGAAAACGGTATTCCGCATTGGACAAGCGGTCGCATGACTGCATTATGTTCGCTTGAAGTCACTATTACATGGTCGTTTGGAGTTAGAAGTCCTTTTATCACCCAGTTGAGGGACTCGGTAACAGAGCGTGTAAAAACCACTGAAGCTGGGTTGTCATGGCCGTAGAGCTCCGCCAACTTCTCCCTTACGGAATACACCTTCTCGAACAGCTCGAACGCACGTCCGCTCTCCGTCCTGTTTGGATTGAGGCAGTCCTTTTCAAGAAATGATGCCATTTCCCCTGCAATCCTCGGGGCTTTTGGAAACGAAGTGGCTGCATTATCCAAGTATATTCTCTTCATGGAAACTCCCTGCTCTAGAGACGATGATACCACAACAGTGGAGTATTCTCAATGTCCATTGTCTTTTTAAAAACAGTATGGTATCATTCACCCTTGCAAAGGAGATTTTTATGAAATCGTCGCTCGAAAAGCCAAAGGGTCTGTCAAAAGACAAGATCCTACTCATCGTTACGGGCTGCATCGTTGGAATAGCCGCAGTCCTTCTTACAATCTTTGGAAACCCTGGAAACATGGGGTTCTGCATTGCCTGCTTCATCAGAGACATATCAGGAGCAGTCAAGCTCCACAATGCAGGTGTCGTGCAGTATGTCAGACCTGAAATCATCGGTCTTGTGCTTGGTGCATTCGTGATAAGCCTTGTCAAGGGCGAGTTCAAGCCTCGTGGTGGTTCGTCCCCAATGCTGCGTTTCATGATTGCGTTCTGTGTCATGGTTGGAGCCCTCGTGTTCCTTGGTTGCCCGCTCAGAATGGTCCTAAGGCTTGCCGCCGGCGACCTAAACGCTCTTGTGGCCCTCGTTGGATTCGCTTGTGGAATCGCAATTGGCTGCTGGTTCCTCAACAATGGCTTTTCACTTGGAAAGGCATATCCGCAGAGTGCGCTCGAAGGGGCTGCGCTTCCTGCAATCAACGTTGGGCTTCTAATCCTGGCCGTGTTTGGAACAAGCCTTCTTGCCTACTCCGAGAAGGGGCCTGGCTCAATGCACGCTCCAATTGTCCTGGCACTTGCATGCGGACTTGTCGTTGGAATCATGGCCCAGAGGTCAAGAATGTGCTTCGCCGGAGGAATCAGGGACATAATCCTTCTCAAGGACTGGACGCTCACGCTTGGCTTCGTGGCCGTATTCGTCTCCGCATTGGTGTTCAACCTCATTGCCGGTAAGTTCAAGCTTGGCTTCACTGGCCAGCCTGTGGCACACGCACAGCACTTCTGGAACTTCATTGGTATGGTCGTGGTGGGACTTGGTTCCGTCATGCTTGGCGGTTGCCCTCTCAGACAGCTCATTCTTGCAGGCGAAGGCAACTCGGACAGCGGCGTTGCAGTCCTTGGCTTTGCAGTAGGTGCTGCATTTGCACACAACTTTGGCCTTGCAAGCTCAGCTGCAAGCGCAGACAGTCTTGGTGGTCCTGGAATCAACGGAAAGGTTGCGGTTTTCATCTGCCTTGCATTCCTCTTGGTCGTTGCAGGCGTAAAGACATTCGCAAAGAAAGAGAACTGAAGAAGGAGAACTGATATGTTGGAACTTGATCTTACTGGCCTCAGCTGCCCGGAACCTGTCGTTAAGACGAAGAGGGCTCTCAAGGAGAATCCTCAGGGAGTGGTCTCCATCGTTGACAACCGCGCCGCACTTGAAAACGTATCTAGATTCGGACGTGCCATGGGGTATAAAGTCAATGCCGTGGAGAAAGACGGCGCATGGAGAATAGAGATAACAAAGTGACAAGTGGACTTGGGACGGCTTCCTGCAATGTCGTCCAATACGTAGCCACATTCGAAAACCACTACAAAGCCATGCTTTTCAAAAAGAGGATGGGCCAAGGATGCGTCCTGAAGCCCGTTCCTCGCTTGCTTTCATCATCGTGCGGGACGGCGGCTTTCTTCCAAGGCTCTAGCCCGATGTCCTTGGATCCAGCACTGTTGCAATTGGCCGATTCCGTCTATGGATTCGAAGAAGGGAAGGAGGGAGACAAAAATGGAGGATACAAGGAAGTATACAGGCAATAGCGAGGGCGTTGCAGCCAACGATGCTGTATGTGGCGGCATGGGGTACGATCCAGTTCTGCACGAAGGCAGAAGCGGAGTCAAGCTCACCAGCATGGTGAAGACATCCGGTTGTGCCGCAAAGCTTCCACCTGGAAAGCTCCACCACGTCATAGACAGTCTGCCACTCATGTCAAGCGATAGGCTCTTGGAGGGGTTCGAAAGTGCAGACGATGCACTGGTCTATAGCGTGGACAACGACACAGTATCAGTCCAGACCGTGGATTTCTTCCCTCCAATGGTGGATGACCCATACACGTTTGGGCAGGTCGCCGCCGCCAATGCATTGTCAGACATCTACGCCATGGGAGGTGAGCCTAACGTTGCAATGAACCTCGTGTGCTTCCCGTCCTGCTTGGAGCTCGATGTCCTAAGAAGCATACTTCTTGGGGGAATGGACAAGGTTCGTGAGGCTGGGGCCATCATTGCAGGTGGACACACCATAGCAGATCCAACTCCCAAGTATGGTCTTTGCGTCACGGCGTTCATGAAGAGGAACGAAGTCTGGTCAAACAAGGGTGCAAAGGTTGGCGACTGTGTGGTCCTTACGAAAGCCCTTGGCGTTGGAATGATGAACACCGCAGCAAAGGCTGGTGAAGCGACGGAATCTGACTTCGCCGCTGCAATCTCCTCCATGACCACACTGAACAAACATGCCCGCGACTTGGCGCGTGACCTTGATGTCCATGCAGCCACTGACATAACGGGGTTCTCCCTTTCTGGTCATCTTTCAGAATGCGCCGATGCCTCCAATACGACCATTGAGGTCTCCCTTGGGGCCCTTCCAATCCTTCCTGGAGCTTTGGATGCTGCACGGTTCGGATTCATCCCTGAAGGCCGCTACACCAATGAAGACTACCTCTTTTCAAAGGTGTCGTTCCCTGCTGGAACCCCAACCGAGTTCAAGGACATTGCCTTTGGTCCGGAGACAAGCGGAGGTCTTGCTCTATTCATGTCTCATGATGATGCCTTGCACTTCGTCTCCCGCATGGGACTCGACTGCGTGCGTATCATAGGCAGTGTCGTACCTCGAACGGACGTGAGCGTAGCATACGTAGAGTAACTTGACTAAAAAGGGCTGAATTTGGAGACTTTGTGATATACTATCCAACAAAGGGGTTCGATATGAAGAAAATCTTTTTGGTTCTTGCCGTGGCTTTGATTGCCTGCTCATCTGTCTTCGCTCTCAACAACGCTGCTCGTACAAACGTTGACTTCTCTTCTTCCATGTACTTGAACACTGGAGAGTTCGGCCTTTTGAGCCTCAACATAGTCGAAGGCAACTCCAGTTTCAGCTTTGCCCTAAACGGCGATTTGGCTGCAATAGGCAAAGAAGGTTTTGGCGGCTACGCACACATTGGCTTCGTCCTTCCGGGTCACTTCGATCTCTATGTTGCCGGAGCCTACAAGCTCAAGCTGAACAACAAGGTGAACCTTCTCCTTACGGTTGGACCAACATTCGTGTTTGGTCGCAACTACTTCACCTTTGGAACCGATGTCCTTGCCCACTTCGACTACAACGTCATCAAGAACTGGTTCCTCCGCTTCTCCCTTGGCCTTGATATGGATTTCTTCGAGAACAACAAGAATGGGGATAAGATCAGAGGGTTCTCAATGACAATGCAACTCCCAATGGTCGCCATAGGCTATTCGTTCTAGGATATTCGACGACCTCCGTTGTCGCTTCACGAAGGCCGTGCTCCAAGCACTGTCCCTCGTCTTGCTTCTAGGATGTCTTCAAATCTCCGTCGAACGAGTTCTAGGACATTGCGCGCATTACTGCGTCAATTCGGGCACAGCCGTACAGGTAGTACTGTCTGTGCCCTTTTTCCTTGTACTGCATTGCAATCTCCGTCGAACGGAGTTCGATGATGTGCGATTTTAACTGTTTTTCATTTGATTTCGCACACTTTTGTGCGATTTTAACTGTTTTTTTATCAAAATAGGGGTCTTCCGAGTTTTTGTTGGTCAATAGGAGAAAGAAGG
>ULPT01017383.1_pt1 | contig 69115 bp, 54 predicted proteins | sample 1953751 | NCBI WGS metagenome assembly ULPT01 (sample SAMEA4835636, study PRJEB28245) | human gut metagenome | biome: gut microbiome; material: fecal sample | place: Denmark | collected 2008 | reverse complement strand
AGTCCTACTTAAAGTCCAATATTAGGGGTTCGGTACAGAATAGAGTGGCTTTTTTAAACAAAAGGAAAACAAGAATCTTTGTGTCTAATCTCTTCTAAGGACATTTAGAGCCAACGGGAGAAGCTATGTGTCCTAACGAAATCAATCAACGATCCACCTATATCCATGATGATATTCGATTCGTAATTGAAAAGCTTTTAGATGCAAAACAGCTTTCTTAAATTAACTCTGATTAATAATCAACGAACAACTTAGAAACTTAATTAAGACTTGTAGCATTGATTCTATTGATTTGATCCATAGAAAAAAGCCCTTGCGTAAGTTTCTGCAGGGGCTTTTGTATTTGCTCAGAAGGACTAGTTACGTCCGTAGAGCTCAGGATGGTGAGCTTCGTACTTTTTACGTTCAGCTGTGTTGAGAATCTTCTTACGCCTACGGATGGCTTTTGGAGTAATCTCGCATAATTCATCCGTATTGATGTAGTCTAAGCAGTCTTCCCTAGACCTGCGACGAGGAGATTTCAGAACGATTGTGACATCCTTATTAGAGTTACGCTCGTTGTTCAAGGATTTGGTCTTAACAACGTTGACGGCAAGATCCATCGGGTACTTGTTTTCACCGACGATCCTTCCTTCATAGACATCGACGCCTGGACCAATGAACCTAGTTCCACGGTCTTCAGCGGATTTAATGGCATAGGCAGTGGACTTTCCTTGATCCGTTGCGACAAGGACACCTAAGTTACGGGTTCCAATCGCTTTGTTGATCTTTGGACGATATTCCTTGAAGGAGTGGTTGATGATCCCGTAACCCTTGGTCAGAGTCCTGAAGGTGTTCCTAAAGGAAATCAAACCACGGGAAGGAATGACATAGACAAGACGGGTCTGTCCGTTTTCTTCGTTCCTGGAGATGGTCTCAGCACAACGGCTTCCGACAAGCTGCCTGACGTTTCCAGCATATTCGTCCGGAACATCAATCTGAAGATCCTCGAACGGTTCGCATTCGACGCCATCGATGACCTTGGTGATAACCTGAGGCTTAGAGACCTGAAGCTCGAAACCTTCCCGGCGCCTAGTCTCGATTAAGACAGAAAGATGAAGTTCACCACGGCCGACGACCTGGAAGGACTGATCCGTGTGATTGATTTCAAAGCGCCTAGAGACATCCTTCTGACTTTCTTCGTATAAACGATCCTGGATTTTCTGAGCCGTGAGGAGAGTTCCATCATGACCGGCGAAAGGAGAATCGTTGGCAGCAAAGGTCCTACGCCTAGTCGGTTCATCGATACGGAGCGGAGGAAGTGCTTCTAGATGATCTGGCGGACAAATGGTCTCGCCGACCATGATATCCGGAAGACCGGCAACACCGCAGATATCACCGCTGTCGACATGGTCGACTTCGGTACGATCAAGTCCATGATAGGTGAAAAGCTTCGTGACCTTGAAGTTCGTGGTGGTCTTATCCAGACGGATGCAGGTGACAGAATCACCGAGGTTAATCTGACCGCGATCGATACGTCCGATTCCGATACGTCCGACATAACGGTTGTAGTCGAGAAGGGAAGGCTGGAACTGAAGCGGAGCATTTCCGTCGGCTTTCGGAGCAGGAATGGTCTTGATGATGGTATCGAAAACCGGATTCCTACCATATTTCTGGCTTTCTAAGTCTGGAGTATAGGAGGAAGTCCTGTTAAGAGCAGAAGTGTAGATGACAGGGAAATCAAGCTGAGTGTCATCGGCTCCTAATTCCATGAAGAGGTTCAGAACATCATCCAATGCCTTTTCCGGGTTTGCACCAGGACGATCGACCTTGTTGATGATGACGACAGTCTTGAGATGGTAGGAGATAGCTTGCTTAAGAACAAAGCGAGTCTGCGGCCTAGGTCCATCAAAAGCATCGACGAGAAGGCAGACGCCATCGACCCTGTTCCTGATACGTTCGACCTCGCCAGAGAAATCGGCGTGGCCAGGAGTATCGACGATATTGATTTTATAGCCGTTGTAGTTGATTCCGGTGGTCTTAGCAAGAATCGTGATGCCACGTTCGTGTTCAATCGGGTTGTTATCCCTTGCGCGGACCCTGACTTTTTCGTTCTCACGGAAAGTACCGCTGGTCTTCAAAAGCGCATCGACAAGGGTTGTTTTTCCGTGGTCAACATGCGCAATAATGGCTACATTTCGGATTTTGTCATTCATAAATAATCTCCTTCATCACAAAAAAAGAAGTTTCACAATGTTTTATTATACCGACTGATAGAACAGATAGAAATAAAATTTCTGTTTTTCTGCTTGTGAAAGCGGTATTTATTTACCTTGCTAATTCAAGCTGGGCGTAGAGGTCTTTCAGCTGCTTATCGAGCTCTTCCCTCTCTTTTTCGATTTCTTCCCTCTTTTTGCTGTCTGTGTAGTTCTCTTCTAGATAGCAGCTATCGGAGAGTTCTTTTTTCTTGGATTCCCTCTTATCAATCTTTTCCCTGATTTTTTCTGGGGAGAGTCGTGTGGCACGGGTTCTGGATTTGGACTCCTCTTTTTTCTTGAGAAGCTCTTCCTTTTTCCTATCCCGTTTTTCTTTCTGTTTTGCTTCTAAGGCTTCTTTTTCTTCCTGCCTGATCTTATTGAGGTCATGCTCTTTAAAGTCTTCATAGGAACCTTCGTAGTAGTATCCCTTCTTTTCATAGAAGTAGAGAACCTTGTTACAGGTCTTATCGATGAAGTCACGATCATGGGAAATAATGACTAAAGTTCCCTCATACTGATTCAAGGCATCCACAAGCTCAGAGATAGACCTCCTATCGAGATGGTTTGTCGGTTCATCCAAAAGAAGCAAATCATAGTTTTCCCTTGAGAGCTGAAGAATCTCGATTCGCATCAGTTCTCCACCAGAAAGATTACAGAGTTTTTTCTCGTTTGCTTCCTTATAGGTGAAAGCATACTTGCCAAGACCTGCATAGATTTCCTCATTGGACCTCTTCGGATACAGGTTCCGGAAATGCTCGAACAGAGTCTCTTCACTCGAGTAAGAGCGGATATCCTGTCTTAGAATACCCCTTGTCCTATGGAAATAACGGCGTAAAGCTCCAGAGTAAGGTTTCCTTTCGTCCCTGAGGACTTTTCCGAACGTGGATTTTCCAATACCATTCGCACCCATGACAGCAAGGTGATCCTTACCGCAGAGGGTGAAGGTAATGTTGGAAATCAAAGGAGAATCATATCCGACGGAGACATCATTGAAGTCGATGAGTTTCTTTCCTTCGCGGATTTCTCCCTTTAATCCGATATTCAGGGAGCGTTCCTTGTGAGTCGGATCGATAATGATGCTCTTTTCAAGACGGTCAAGCTTATGAACTCGGTCTCTTGCTCTAGAGGCAAAGCGCGGTTTTGGCCTATAGAAAGTGATAAAACGTTCTAGCTTAGCTTTTTCCTCTTCTTGCTTTTCATATTGAGCAAGCAGGTTCTCATAACGATTCTTCTTTTCAATAGCGAAGTTATCGTAATTGGTGTTATACCTAGTAAAAACCTTATTATCGATATCAAAGATGTGATCTGCTAGATGCTTGACAAAGGCAATATCGTGGGAGACAAAGAGAACAGCTCCTTGATAGGACTTCAGATAATCTTCCAACCATTCAATGGAGATGATATCAAGGTGATTGGTCGGCTCGTCTAAGATGAGGATATCCGGATTGACTAAAAGAAGCTTAGCAAAAGCGACACGGGTCTTTTCGCCACCGGAAAAAGTCGAGATTTTCCGCTCATAGTCTTCCTTGTGGAAAGAAAACCTGTTGAGGATCCTATCAATCTTATAGTGATACGAGTATCCTTCCTTTGCTTCAAAGTCGGATTGCAGCTTTGAGTATTCGTCGACAAGCTGCCTGTTATTTGGATCCCTAGACCTTTTCTTTGTCAGTTCATCCCTCTTTTTCTCTTGCTCCTTCAAAACATGAAAAACGTCTTCACATTCTTCATAGAGAGTATGGTCTGGATTATCAATAACGTCCTGGCTGAGGTAACCTAAAGTAATGTTCTTCGAAAAGACAATATTTCCGCTTGTCTTCTCTTCTTTTCCTAAGATCCTTTTGATTAGAGTCGATTTTCCGGTACCGTTCGGACCAAGGATAGCAGTCTTATCGTGATCTCGTAACACAAAAGAGAGCGGCTCAAAGAGCCGTTCTCCTGAAAATTCCTTTGTTAGATTCTGGACGGAGAGTAGGATTGGCATAGTAATTTATTCTTTCTCGATAATGAAGTTTCCTTCTTTGTCCCTGCTAATCAATTCTTCCACGACTTTCTGCGGCGGGACAGGTGAATCCGAGACATCGTAGTCATTTAAGATATCTGCACTCAAGGAAGAAATATTGGGACGTTCGGAGTACCTTGTGACAAGCACATCGCCTTTGCTGACTTTGTCACCGATTTTCTTGTTGATGATAAGTCCGGCAGTCGTATCGATGATATCATCTTTGGTCTCACGTCCAGCACCTAAATGCCTTGAGACAAGACCGATTCCCCTTGTGTTCCTTGCGGAGACATAACCTTCCTTAACGGAACGGACTTCGAAGGAGTAACGGGCTTTGGGGAATTTTGTCCTGTCATCGATATAGCTTACATCGCCGCCCTGTGCTTTGACAAAGGCTTTGAAGACTTTCAATGCGCTTCCGCTTGTGATGGTTTCCTTTAGGGCATGGATGGCATCTTCTCTGTTATCAAAAACCTTTGCCTGCATAAGGAGAGTTGCGCCGGAAGACAAACAGAGTTCTGTAAAATCTTTCGGGCCTTTTCCAAGAAGTGTCCTAACAGCTTCTTCTACTTCAAGGATATTGCCTACTGCTTTTCCTAAAGGCTCATTCCTGTTCGTGATTTCGGCTCGGACGTCTTTATGGAAATAGTTGCCGATTTCAACCCTGCATTTTGCAAGTTCTTCGGCGCTTTCCTTTGTTGGCATGAATGCTCCAGAACCGTATTTGACATCGAGCAGGATGCAGTCGCAGCCAGCAGCTAGCTTCTTTGACCTGATAGAGGAAGCAATGAGAGGAATCGCATCAACTGTTCCTGTGACATCGCGGAGAGCATAGAGCTTTTTATCGGCGGGATCGATTTCCTCACTTTGACCAATGATGGCCCTTCCGATTTTGGTAACTTGTTCTACAAAACTATGCGGAGAAAGGGTTGTGGACCTGCCTGGTATGGATTCTAACTTATCCAAGGTTCCTCCGGTGAAGCCAAGTCCTCTTCCAGACCTTTTCGCAACTTTGAGGCCTAAAGCAGCAATCCTTGGACAAAGTGCCATAGAGGTTTTGTCACCGACTCCGCCTGTGGAATGCTTATCGACTTTTACGCCAGGGATTTTGCTTAAGTCTAAGGTCTCGCCAGAATTCCTCCTTGCTTCATTGAGGTTGAAGGTTTCCTGTTTGGTCCTTCCGTTTAAGCGGATTGCCATCAGTAAAGCTGCACTCTGGTAATCCGGAATGGTGCCTTTGACATAGTTCTTAATCCAGTAACGGATTTCCTCTTTTTTGAGCTCTTTTCCGAATTTCTTTTTTTCGATGATTTCAATCCTATCCATAATAAGCTGCCTTTTTATTATTTCCTGGATAAAACGACCCAACGGTCATTTTCGATTCCAGAGATATTATCGTAGATTCGGATGAAAAGTACCTTTTCACCGGTTTCTCCGATATAGAACAGAGACGAATTCTTGTTTGTGTAAATATAGACCTGATCGTCCGTTGTTTCGCCAAGGGCGACAAGAGCATGCTTTGCTTCAAAGCTCTTCTTTGCAAGTCCGACTAGCGTATATCCGCAGTTGCTTTGTCCGCGAACCGGAATCGGTCGTCCATCTTTGTGGGAAAAACGAATTTCGTCTCCGTGAATCAAGGTTCCTTTGAAGACCCACTCATCGACTCCGTAGATTTCTGATGTCTGTTTGTAGAGTTGGTATTTTTTGTTTTCCTGGACTAGGTAGACATCTCCTCCGTTGTTGACGGGGATAATCTGCGAAACTTCCCTTAAAGGCTTTGCATAGAAACCTTCTTTGTTTTCGCTATCCTCTGTCTTCCTTTGGATGCTCGGCTTGCGTGTAATCATTCCAGTTCCTCCGTGCTGTTCTTCTCTACAATTTATTATATATGATAAAATCTATTTTGGTAAGGTATAAGCATGGTGCAAGTAAACTCTGGATTTGATTTTTCATCATTAAGGAAGCCCTATGCAAAGAAAGAGGAAATTTCTTCTTTTGTTTCGCATCTTCAAGATGATCCTGTCAGTGGTGCTATCTTGAATCCAAACATCTTTAGCAAAGAAAAAAGGAAGGCTGCTTTTCCTGATCTTCGAGAAGATGAAAAAGATGAGCTTCTTTTCCGCTTTGATAAGAAAAAGTATCCTCTTGGAAAGACTCTAGAACAGGCTGCTGGTGCCTTCTATATTTTGGATCCTTCGAGTGCTTATCCTTCTTATTTTCTTGCTTCTCTTCTTCCGAAGGATTTTGTCTCTATTGATTTATGTGCTGCACCGGGAGGGAAGAGCATTGCTCTGGACTTCCGTAGAGAAGATGGTCTCTATTTGGCAAATGATTTGTCTTACACAAGAGCAATTGAGATTCAGAAGAATGCAGATAAGCTTGGATTGAACAATCTGCTTTCTTTTTCCAGGGACCCGAAGAAGCTGAATCTTGCTTCTTGTTTTGACCTTGTGATTCTCGATGCTCCTTGTTCCGGATCTGGTAGGATCCGAAAGGAAGAAAAGAGGAAAGAGGATTTTTCCTTAGATAAGGTTCTTCGTCTGCTTCCTGTTCAGGAAGAACTCTTGGAAAAGGCGGTTTCTCTCTTGAAGGAAGGCGGTTATCTTTGCTATTCGACTTGCTCTCTTTCCATCGAGGAAGACGAGGAACAGGTCAATAAAATCAGGAAGAAACACCCGGAACTTGAACTTCTATCCCTCGATGTATCCAAAGATGTAATCAAAGGAAAGAAGAATGTCGGTTATCATAGGATTCCAGGCATCTATGATGGAGAAGGCATTTATTTTGCCATTAGGAAAAAGACAAAGGGTGATAAATATTCTTTGACTCCTTCCTCCCTTAAGAACCATGTCTTTTCTTATCGGAAAACGGAATACAATGTCCAAAGAAGGTATAAGGAAATGGAATCTCTTCCTTATATTTCACCTGGACTGAAAAGGAAGGATACTTCTCCATATCCGAAGTGTGAATACGATTATGCCTATTCAAAAAAGATTCAAGGACTGCCTGTCATTCCACTAGAAAGAAGAGAAGCTATCGATTATCTTTCCGGAAATCAGATTCGTATAGAATCTAAGGAAAAAGATGGCTTAGTGGTTCTTGCCTACAACAATAGGCGTCTTGGTTTTGGAAAGAAAATCAAGAACCAGATTAAGAATTATCTTCCGAAAGGCTTGCGATTGAACTGCGATTGATTCCATTTGCTCTTTTTTCACTAGTTTTATCTTAGTTTGTAGTTTACAATTAATATCTAGAATCTGTTTGTTTTGCGTTGAATAAAATACTTTTCAGATTCTACCAAAATTGTCTCAGTGGCGAATAATGAACAGAAAAAAGTCAATCATTTTTGGAACTACCTATGCTCTTCTTTCACTTGCCGTATCTTTTGCGGGTACTTATGCTTGGTTTTCAGCCCAGCGTAGCGTGAATGTCTATGCTTCTTCCTTTTCTGTTACGAAAGAAAAAGGACAGGAAGCAAAACTGTATTTCTACAAAGGAAATTATAATAGCAAGACCAAGATATATTCCGGATATAGTCAGGCTCAGGCATGGACTGATTTTGATTCCATGTTTGTTCCTGTTGATGAGGATGCTTATAAGTCTATAAAGGCGGATGATGGTAAAGTCTATCCATGTACTTCCATAAATAACCCTTTAAATACTAGCCGGATATGGCCAGGATATTCCCTGACCTATGCCTTAGTGTTCACTCCTTACAAAAAAGGAAGCTTTGGTTTAGATCTTACTTCCTTTGAGGATACCTCCTCTTCGAAAGAACACTATATTCATCTCGGAGATAGTGAGATAAGACTTTCCCTTGCCTATGCTATCGATAGGTATGGAAGACTATCTGGAAAGGAAGATGGGAAAGACTATCTTCTTTCTTCCTATCAGGATAGGTTTCATTCAACTCCGGAACATCCGATTAGAAATAATCAGGCCACGACGATTGTCACACCGGTTGTTCTGGATGATCTGACTATGGAAAAGGTCCTCTATTTCACCATCCGTTTCAGCAATGATAAGGATACTTTTTATTCCGAAGAGAAGGAAACTGGACTTTGGGTAAAGAATCCAGATTCCTTGACGGAAAGTAATTGCTATGAAAATTTATCCTTCAAGGCCTCTTCTTTTAAAATGACAATCAAGGAAAACAATGAAATCGAATAGGAAAAGGAAGAACGGGAAGAAAGTTGTCCTGTCCACAGTCATGACAATCTTTACTTTGCTGTCCTGCGGGATGGCGACTTTTGCATGGTTTACGGTCACCCGTCCGAAAGCAGACATTGGAACCATTTCGGGTAATCTTGATTTTATATCGATTGACCGGGTATCTGCTTATCGTTACGTTTATCCTTTCTATCAAGGAAGCAATATTTTCATTGACTATGACAAGAATCCAGATGGCAGTGATAAAGGAAAACTGAAGGAGTTTGTCCTCCAGGATAAAAACGAGAATGCTTATTCGTCTGCCTATCATGTCGATTATGGTTCTACTGCCCCTTATTGCATTGTCGGTGACTCGGTCTTTAATGGAAGGAAAGGAAAAGATTTTTCTACCGATGAAGGCTGGCCATTATATCAAGATTCCACTTCCTCTTCTTTGACTTATTCGGCTAAGGATGTTGTCTTATCGAAAGGGGCTTCCTTTGTCGTAGCGAAAAAGGATTCTTCTGTGATTTCTTCGTTTGAGACAACGTCGGAAGGATGTTTATCTAGGAAGAATGGAGTTATCTTCTGCCAAAAAGCAGGACTCTATAACTTCACTGTTTCCGATGAAAAACTGACTATCGAGGAGTCTCTTTCTCGGCGAGATAAGGATAGTGCAATCATTGGCAGGACAAGGTTTGATCCTACCTATGCGAAGATCAACAATGTCGATGGTGCTAAGGCAATCTACAGTCAGAACACCTGCATTATATTCGATATTGGATTGACAATCCGGAAACAGGATAATCCGATTGATTTTTCTCTCACAATCAATCGTTTTGATTTAGATAACGCCAATCATCCATCCCGGGTGGATCCTAAGACAAAAGAAGTCGGAAAAGAGTCTTCTTATCTTTATGCATCTGATTTTAGGGATTATCGAATTCATGATGTATCTTCCTCTGAAGTGACTTCTTCCTTTGCCTGGGATTCCTTCCATCAGGAAAAGGACTACTACTCTGAAACGGAACAAGGTATCGTTCCATCCTTAGAAGGACGATTTGTTTTTGATGACAAAAAACAGTCTAATCTGAAAATCATCCCAGATACTGCTGTTGATAATTACGAAACGAATACCAAGAAACGGATTCTGATTGCAATCGACTTCAATCCGGAAAGGGTCGAATATTTCTTTGAATCCAATCGATTAGGACGGGAGTACTCCTTATTACGGGACTATACTTTTTATTTCAACTGCCGTCAGCATCTTGCCGAAGAAGGAGAGAAAACAGAATGAGAAAACGGAAATCGGATTTCTTCCTTTATGGGCTTCTTGTTTCTCTTGTTGCAATTTCAAGTGCAACTGCTCTTTCCTTGTCGGCATTTATCAAGGTTACTCAGGCAAATGAAGGCTTTTATGCTTCTGTCGGACTGAGAAGTTATTTCCATTGCGGAATAGGAACGAAGGAAGATCCTTTTGTTATCACAAGACCTCGTCATCTTGATAACAGGGCACGGTTACAGTCTCTTGGAATCTTTTCGGAGAAGAAATATTTTGAACTTGGTTATGATTTAAAGGGTGATGGAAACAAATACGTTTATACAAGTGATTCTAGTAATGAGATAACTCAGGTTCTTGATAGGAAAGACAATGATGGCTTTGTTACCATCGGCAACGAATCCGTTCCCTTTTATGGTGAGTTTGAAGGAAATAATCTAGAAATTGCAAATCTCACTGTACATGCTTCTCCTGAGGATTCAGGCAGGTTTGGTTATGTTGCCTCGGAAGGAAAGGTTCGGGATTTTGCTTTGGATAATGTGACTATCCTCTCGGATGGCTATGCTCCAAGCTTTGATTTTCTCTATGGTGAAGATGCCTGGAAAAACGGAAAGGGAAGCTTCGCTATCACGGCTGGCAAAGACGGAATTAACTCAAGAAATAGTTTCACGGATAGTTATGATGACTATAGGATTGCATTGGATAAGGACTATAGGCCTGTCTTTTCCTTTACCGCTCCGTCTACTGTAAAAGAGGGTGTTTCCTATTCTCTTCTTTATTCGGATGTCTTTGCCTCTGTTTCCTCGGATGGAAAAACAGCACAGATCCGTTCTGGAAGCCAGCAGTATAACCCCATCAATTATTTTATTACCGAGGAGGAAAAACTTGAAAAAGAGGGGACAAGGGCTGATGCTAGGACAGCTGTTACGACTCTTTCTTTGGTTGCATCTGTCAAGGATGACTCTGGTATCAGTCATTCCAAGGTAATCAATGCTCTTGATGTCGCTTTCCAGAAGAAAACAGGGGACAAAGAAAACAATCCGGTCTATAGGTATGTTCGCAATCATCGGGAAGCCCATGGCAATAATATCGGATTGGTCATCGGACATCTCGATGGTTCTTGTCAGAATGTCTATGTTCATGACGGTTGCTTTAATAGGAACGGAATCAATGAATACCGGCAGACGGAAAATCATTCCACGCATGGTTTGATTGGTCTTGTTGGAGCAACGGTGGATGATCATGCTTTGTCGGATGCCGGAGGAGACTCTGGGAGTATTGGTAAGGATGTCGGTGTTCTTGACTATACGGATATCTATAATTCGGTTGTTCCTTCTTCTGCTTCCTTTACTAAGGATTCCGACAAAGGAAACTGGTATGTTTATTCCCCAATTGAGGATAATCCTTATGAAGAATATCTTCGCTATTTTTCTACGGCCACTGGAAAGACCTATTATGCCTCGAAAGAGAATTCTATTGATTTGATTGGAAAGAACATCATTCAGGATGAACCAGGAAAGAACAGAGGTCTGGGTGTTTTCACTATCGGAACTGATTATTCTGGAAAGTGGGTGGATGAATTTAGGACTCAGAATGCAGGTGTTCCTCTGATTTCAAAGAGGATTGCCTCTGCTAAGGAAGAGGACAACAAATATGTTTACTATTCCACTGCGGAAGTCACTAACTTTAGTGACAATGGATTATTCCGAAGTGTTTCTTTTGATGGGAGTAATACATATCCGAATAAGAATGGTGATGCCCAGACTTTTGTTCCGGGGTACTTTCTTCCTACGGATACATCCAGTGACAGCAGGAAAGATAATGAAAAACATTTCAATTATAGGTTTCGCTTTCAATTAAATGAAAGCCAAAACGGATTCTATTTTTCAAATGTGGATTCTTCTACTATTGGTGGAAAATATTTATCCAATTATTTTAATTATAAATTGATAGATAAAAACGGAAAGGCAATTCCGATTGGGAACAGAAAATGAGGAGTCAGGATCAAGAATAAGTCTGGTGGAAATATTGCAAGTCTTTCTGCAAACAGGCGTCTTGTCTCTACCGCAACTCCGCAGTCGGAAAGCGCTGATAGACCATCTAATTACAACGAAAGGTTTGTTATTCCGGACACGAAGGACTCTAAGCCATCGGAAACAGACTATACTGTGGCAAATACCATTAATTTTAAGATTGATTCTGAAAATGGTGCTAATGTTACGATTGTGGCTTCGAATCGAGAACCCAATTCACGTCAAAGGAAAAGAAGAGGATCTGTTCTTGGTGTTTACAAACTTCCGGATTCTTTGAAACAGTCAAGCAGTGATAGTCGCTACTATGTTCCAAATGGAATTGATTGGGGCAATCCAAGCTATGGTAGGATCCTTCCTTCCACGGATAGGATTGAGTATTATGATGTTTCCAAGGATGGCGTGGTTGGTACTTATGTCCAGGATGGAACTATAACAAAGAGGAAGGAAGCCACTGTTTTAAATCGCTTGAAGGCTGTGAATGAGGGCGCTGAAGGAAATAACGGCGTTCATCTGATTGCTCATACCTTTAAACTTCCCAAAGGTCGTTACTGTCTTGGTAGTTTTTATGGTGACTGCTCTGTTTATTATGTCTGTGCACAAGGACAGAATGATGGTGATATCACACTGACGAGCAATGTGACTTTCCAGGTGAATCGTATTGATAATATTGATTTCCTCAAAGAATCTCTTTCGTCGACAAATCTGCTTGGTTACTCTCTGACTTACAATGACGATGGTACAAGGACAATTCCAGATGAAAAGACCTTGAAGGACCATCGCTGCTTTATTCTGTTCAATCCGAATGATCCTTCTGTCTTTGCCGCAAAGAGAAGGAATCTGAGTAGGAAGTACCAAGATGATGCATTCCTGATTCAGACTTCGGATAAGAGTGCATTAACGAATCTATCCGTTCTTAATTACGGACATCGAAGGACGAATGGAGACAGCGGATATTATTCTAATGTTCAAGTCAGGATCAAGGATTCCTCTTCTGTGCTTATCCAAGGAAAAGGAAACCAGCTTGACTATAGGTACTCTTAAGGAGGATAGGAAAATGAAGGGTAAAATCAAAAAATCTCTGTTTCTGCTTGGATTTATTCTTTTAGGGTTCTTGTCTCTTGTACCAGAAAAGGATAGCTTTGGAGAAGTCGACATTCCGAAAAAGTATCTTTTGAATGGCTCGCTTCTTTCGAATGACTCTTCTTTTTCCTATTATCTTCTTTCTGGCAGCACGAATGAAGTTGCAATTGGAAAAGGGGATAACTATGCCACCTATAATACCTTGACTATCCCTGAAAAAGTGACTTTGGATGGAACGGAGTATTCCGTTACTGGTATCTGGCATCGTGGTTTTGCTCACTGCTCGATTTCTTCCCTCTCTCTTCCAAATACGATTTCTGTGATTGACTATGAAGCATTTTATGGAAACAATATTGTTTCTTTGAATATCCCTTATTCTGTAGAGAAGAGGGGAAGCGGTGCTTTTGCTTTGAATAAAAACCTGAAGACTCTGACTTTCAATGAATCAGAGAATTCGGTCCCTAGCGGTGATAGGGAAGCTTGCCCGGTTGGAGAGAATTCGGAGGAGGAAACAGAACCGCTTTCTCAAGAGAGCTCTTCTATGAGTGCTAAGCTGACAGAGATTCCAGATTATTGCTTTGACAGGTGTGAAAGCCTGACTTATCTGACATTTCCGTCTTCTTTGAAGTCCATTCGTTATGGTGCTTTCCAGCGTTGCACCGGCCTTACTTCGCTTTATCTTCCATCAGGTCTTACTTTAGTGGAAGGCAAAGCATTTAATTTCTGTCAGAGTCTTACGAGGGTCTATATTCCTTCCAGTCTGACGTCTTTGAATACAGATAATACTTTAAAAGGAAGAATTGATCCTTTTGCTTTTACTTTCTGTAATGGAAACAGGGTACTTCAATTTGCTGCAGACCAGTCTTCTATACAGACATGGGAAAACATAAATGGCAATGAATGGGAGTTTAAAACAGATAGGAAGGAAGATGATGATCGCTATAGCAAGAAAACTAGACAATATGATTTAGGAGACCTAAAGGTCAGCGGAGTCTGGCAGTATAAAGACTACACTTGTTGTGGTGAACAGGGCATTCAGCTTGTTCGGTACTTAGGAGACAGGGTCAAACTACAAGGAAAAGTACAGGATAAAGACGGAAAGCTCTATCAGCGCTATGCTGTTGGAATGCCTAGCTCTATTGGGGGCAGAAAAGTTATTTCCTTGGATTCTGGGTGTTTGGATAATCTGCAATCGAAAAGCAATAATCTGACGGATCTTTTTCTTCCAGATACCTTGCTTGAAATACCAAGTCAGTTTCTTGCTATCAGCAATCAAAAAATTAAATTCCCACAGCTTTTCATTATTGATGTGGCAAAAAACAATTGCTTCACTCCCAATTTGACGGATTATTCAAAAGATAGAAATGCAAAGGGATATGTTCATTTAGATGGAATAGAGAATCTTCATTTGATTGGTGATTTTGCTTTCTGCACAAGTAGCAAGGTTAATCTTAATAAGTTGGCTACGGAAATAACCCTGCCAGGAAGACTAGAATCGATAGGACAATATTCCTTTGAAGGAAGAGACTATGCTACGAAGTTCTCTTTAGCAAACGATCCTTCGTATGACAAAGGACTTAAAATTTTAAAGGGTGCCTTTGGTTGGTTAGGATCTCAGTCCTCTGGAGTAAAGGAAGTTACTCTTCCGTCTCGAACCACAGCGGTTGGCGATCTTGCTTTCCAGTCCTCGAAGATTTCTACTTTATCTTTCTGGAACGCAGAAAAAGATAAAGAATTCTATGGAACGATGCCGAAAACAAGATATTCTCTTTCACTTGGATCCTCTATTATCAACAATAGCAGCAATAATACTACTCCCTTCATTTACGTTTATGATCGTGGAAGTACAAGTGTAGCAACAGGAACAAGCTATTTCCAAGTGACAAGGCGTCAATCTACTTTCTGCACTGCAAATGCAATCAACGAATATGGTTATTCAAATCAAGGATGCTTAGAGGTTTTTCTTCCCTCTTCTGTCATAGTCACTGATAATAATGGCTATACTACTAATAATTGCTATACTACTCCTCTCTTTCCTAAAAGTGGACGTATTACTCTTTATTTTTCTGAAGCAATTAAGAAAGACTTCAATGGGGACTTTAATTTAATATCGAAAGATGTTTCCGGTACCTCTCAGGGACCATATAATTTTGGATCGAATGAGGACTCTCTTCGTACCTATTATTACAGGCGACTACCTTATTATGAGAATGTTGATATCAGGCAGAGGGATAGTAATACACTGACAGTCTCAGCAGGCAAGAAAATTCTTAAGCATAAGGATGGTATTTCCTATCTTCTTGATCCAAGTACTCATACTGCAAAAGTAACACGATATCTGGATTATGGGTTTTCTGGTGCTAAAAAGATGGAAATTCCAGAAACTCTGACCTATGGACAGGAAAGCTTTACTGTAGATGAGATTGGAGACAACGCTTTTGCTTGCAGTGATTTGTCAAAAGACAGAACCCTTTCTAGTTTAGTTCTTCCTGACACAATCAGAAAAATAGGAAAATACGCTTTCTTCAAATGTGCAGGTTTGACTGAAATTTCAGTTAAGAAAAATAGTGTAACAGAATCTTTTACAAGGCCGTCTTCTTTGGAAAACATTGGTTCTTTTGCCTTTGCTTTTTCTGGTGTGACTCAGTTACTTCAGATAAATGATGATTGTGAAATAGCTGATTCTGGTGATTGCAGCATTCCATCTCCTTTTTATAATTGTCCTAGTCTTTCTTCGATTTCCTTAAAGGTTAGTGGAAAGACGCCTCGACTTAAATTAACTACAGATAAGCGCTCTCTTCTTGCCGATGATACGGTTGTCTGGGTTACTTCTTCCGTACCAGATAAAAGTGAAAAAAGTTTCTCCTTCCAGAATAAATTCCACTATGGTGTCTTAAGATGTGCAAACTGGATTACGGGATTGACATTGAACTCGAGTTATCTGCCTTTGGATAAAAACGGAAATGTAATTCCGCAAGCTTTGTTCAATGGATTCAGTATTGATTCAATCCGACGCAGTTTTAGATTTGGATGGTCATATAGTGGCAATTCTGGAGCAGATTTGTCTTCGCTTGTAATTGAGAAAGATGATTACGGAGGATTATCGGTTCCTGATGGTGCGTTCAAGAATTGCGATTCCTTAAATGAAATCACGATTCCTAATGTTAAGGGTGCAACGAAAAACACCATACTCCCTGCTAGTCTTTTCGCCGATGCGAAGAATGTAAAGTATTTTAAAGTAGAAGGTGATGCTAATACAGGGAAGGAGGGCATCTTGGATCTGCGTAACACAGGATACACAGCTATTGAAGGCAATGCATTTACTGGTAGGACTAATATTAAAGAGATTCTTTTACCAGATACCAGGAAAAGCATTGGTTCTAATGCCTTTTCTGATTGTACTAGTCTGACTTCTCTTACTTGTGGCGCAGGACTTGAAGCGATTGGTTCTAATGCATTTCAAAACTGTACTTCTCTGCAATCCTTTGTTGCTGATAAAGCATTAAAAACTATTGCTTCTGATGCCTTTAATGGATGTACAGGGATGAAAAAACTGACGTTAAATAAAGGACTGACTAGTATTGGGGTATCCGCTTTTGAAAAATGTATTGCGATTTCTTCTGTAACGATACCAAATACAGTGGAAACAATTGGTAGTCGTGCTTTTTGTTCAGGAAATGCTAATACTGGAAGTCTTAAACAAGTGATTTTCGAGGATGGATGCAAATTAACTGAAATCCCAGAGAAGTTTGTTCAGTATCAGCCATTGGAAACATTGACACTTCCAGCAACAATAACAAGTATTGGAAAACAAGCCTTTTCCTATACAAACATAAAGGAACTTGATATTTCTTTATTAAGCGGAATGGTCTCTTTTCAGGGATTTGATAACTGTGTAAATCTTAGTAAAGTCGCTCTTCCTACTTCAATTAAAACCATTAGTGGTAATTCATTAAGCGGATGTACTTCTCTAACAGAAATTAATATCGATCAACTGACTGCTTTAAAAAACATAGAAAGTAATGCTTTTAAAGGCGCCTTTGCTAGTTCAGGCAACTTGTCATTGAAAATTCCTTCTTCTTTGACAACACTTAGTTCTAATGCTTTTGAGTCGACAGGTGCTGGATTGAAGACCATTATTTTCACGGGAAAGAAATTTGACAGGAAAGCAAATACCTTTACCGGATCTAAAATCGAGAACATCATTTTCCAGGACGCAGGTACAGGAAGTGGATTTTCAAATACAACCTATGAATCTGGCTGCTTCGGAACTATGCCAAATCTTAAAACGGTCGTCCTTCCCTCAACGTTTGATGTAAAGAATAATAACACCATTTTTAACGGCAGCAATAGTAATGTTCGGGTCTGTCTTCATCGTAAGAAGAGTTCCTCGACTACTTTTGGAAAATGGGTCAATATTGATGGCACTCACCAAGTGACTTATGCTTTCGAGGATGAGGATAACAAGCAAGCAGGAACCTATTATTGGAAATGGAATGAAGATAAAACAGATGTGACCATTGAACTCTACTCTCCTACTTCTACTGCTTCTCTTCATAAAAGGAACGAACTTCTTGTCTTCTCTTTCGAGAAACTGATTCGTTTACTTTCTCTTCGATAAATTCTGACATAAGAAAAGGAACGCCCAAGGGGGAAGGCGTTCCTTTTCTTTCTATTGAATCAGGGATTCAACCTATTTAATTAGTCCGCTTTCTTTCAGAAGGATTTCGACATCCGTGTCTTTGATCTTCTTTAAGACGATTTTAAGCAGCTGCTTTTCCTTGAAGGATAACGGCGCTTCCTTGATAGTCTTCTTATCAATGGCGTAGTAGCAAGCACGGAGAAGCTCACGGACATCGTATTTGCTTCCCCAGACTTCCGGAACACCACGGTCGATGTTCAAGAGGGTGTAGACAGCTTCCCTGCCAGTACGGATCGAGTACTCGGTTGTGAAAATTGTATCCCGAGGAGTCTCAGCAAACTGACCGACAAAGCCGAAGTTGACTGCTCCTTTTGGAACAACTAACGGACGATCGGATTCTTTGCGTGGCTGGAAGAAAGCGTTGATATAAGGCCTGAAGCAAGTGGTGGTGTTGCAGGCTTCTTTGGCAAGACGATCAATCTCGTTGGTTGGAACTCCGATATGATAGAGCCATTCCTTGCAGACTTCTTCACCCGTGCATTCACGCCTTGGTTTCTTGACGTAATTGCCTTCTTTGTTGGTGCTTAGAGAATACAACCAGACAAGAATCCTGTTTTTATCCTGGCTCTTGAACTGAGGCTGACGGTTGATGGTCCAGGACAGATACCAGTTATCCCTGCTGTCCTTGACCGTTACAATACCGCCGGTAGTGACTTTTCCAGAGCGCGGATCACGCTTGCAGATTTTCCTGATGTAGTCGATGATTTCTTCATTGGAAGTGGCAACAGTTGCACTCCTCCAGTTTGTAGCATCGGTATCCGAGCAGAAGTTATCTGGATTTCCGTATTCGCCGTTCTTGGCCTGCTTGGCAATGTTCTTCCACCTATCCCAGGATTCACCGGCTCCGTCTTTGACCTTGGAAAGATCCGGAGCATGGGTCTGGTCTCCGTAGCAGCTTGTATCGGTGCAGCAGCCGTTGGTAATGAAGACAAGATCGTCTTCAATTAAATCAATCGTCTGCTCCTTGCCGTCTTTGACATAGACGATCTGTTTTGCAATCTTCTTGTCTCCGATGGTGTCTATGACAACGTTCTTGACATCCCTTCCGTATTCAATCTTGACGCCATGGTTTTCGAGGTATTTGACAAGCGGAAGGATCCTGCTCTCATACTGGTTGTATTTGGTAAAACGAAGAGCAGAGAAATCCGGAAGTCCGTCGATGTGATGAACATAACGGCAGAGGTAACGCTTCCTTTCAAGGGCACTAGACCATTTCTGGAAAGCAAACCTGGTCTGCCAATAGAGCCAGAAATTGGTCTTCCAGAAGGATTCCGGAAGAACATCTGAAATTTTCTTATCTTCCAGATCTTTCTCTGGTGTCCTGAAGAGCTTAGAAAGAGCTAAAGCAGAGTCTTTGTCGAGCTTGAAGAGCTTGTCTGTATGGGCATCCTGTCCACATTGGACAGTGGCACGGCAAAGAGAGTAGTTCGGATCGTGCTTGTTGAGCCAATAATATTCGTCTAAGACAGAGACATTCGGGTTCTCGATGGAAGGAACATCACGGAACCTATCCCACCTGACCTCGAAATGGTTGTCCCTCTCACGTCCTCCGCGCCTGTAGAACCCTTTGGTGATGTCTTTCCGTCCATCGCAGCTTCCGCCAGCAAGGTCAAGCTTCTCTAAGAGATGGATATGCTCGCCTTTCCTCTGGCCATCACGGACAAGGTAGAAAGCAGCGGATAATCCGGCTAAGCCGGTTCCGATGATATAGGCCGACTTCTTGTCAACACCTTCCGGCTTCTCCGGATGGGCGAATGCTTCATAGTTTCCTGCAGAATAGTACATTTTGGAAAACCTCCTTTTTTGTTTTCGTTGATATTTTATTCAGGATGTTTTCTCTTTCCCATAGACAATAAAACCCCTGTGTTTATTTTTTTATCACAGGGGCTTAAATTGTACAGGAGTTTATCAAAGGATGGAATTTGATTAAATCAAAGGGCAAACTTCTTTAATGTACTTGTGATAGATCCTTTTAATAGCTTGGCAAGATTTTCGACGATTTCTTTTGGATCTCCTCGCCTGTCATCCTTGATCCAGTCCATCCTGACTCCGATGAAAATATAAGAGAAGACGCGTGCGATGAAGGCTTTGTCGTCATCTCGGAGGACCCTGCCTTTGGATTCTTCGTTAATGACACCTAGAATCAGATTATCGACTAAGGGTTTTAGATAACGTTCCACCTGTTCTTGGTGGACACAACGATAGACGTTCCTGATGAAAGGCTTGTTTTTCAAGACAGCTTCAAAGATCTGAATGAATCCCTGTTGCCAGGTTTCATAGGTCTTTTTTTCCTCTAATGCTTTCCGGGCATCTTCCCTGCAGCACCATTCCACTAAGTCATAGATATCCTGAAAGTGGTAATAGAAAGTCCTACGGCTGATTCCGCAGTCTTCGGTGATATCGTTGATGGTGATTTTATTCAGAGGCTTTTTCAAGGATAGGTTTTTCAGGGATTGTTCGAGTGCACGTTTTGTAATCTGTGACATCTGTTATTCTCCTCTTTTTGCTTAGTGGTCTTTTATCCTTATCAATTTACTTTTTTCTAACAAAAATATCAAGCCAGGGAATCGCTGTGGAAAACAAAGAGGGTTTTGATTCTTAGTCGATTAAGTAAGAAACAATAGTCAGGATAGAAAATCCAAATACGCATAAATACTATTTTTAAGTAAAAAACCTAATAATGCCTATAAACACGAACTTTTAGAAAATTATTTAAATGTCAGAATAACTCATGTATAATATTTGCCGTTATGATAACGGGTAAATTTATCGTACCGGATTATTATCCGGAATTCCTCTGCAAAGGCAGTAAATGCCGTTCCTGTTGCTGTGATGGATGGACGATTACAGTCAATCAGGATGAATACTTCCGTTTAAGGGACCTTGATTTGTCCAAAGACAGGAAAGAAAAAGTGGATGCCTATATTGGTATTCTGCCTCATCCGACGAGTGATTGTTATGCTCGAATCAATCTTAATTTCTTTGGGGAATGCCCAAGGCGTCTTGAGAACGGATACTGCGGATTACAGGTTGAGGTCGGAGAAGAACACATTCCTTCTGTTTGCCGATATTATCCGAGAGCTCCTCGTCTTTATCCTTATCCGGTAAGCTGTCTTTCGAATTCCTGTGAATGGGTCTTAGAGAAAAGGAGGGAGGATAATCGTCCTCTTTCTTTCAAAGAGAGGCAGTTGACTTTCTACTTTAATGATGACGAAGGAAAGAAGGAGTTTCCGTCCGATTATCTTTCCCTTCATACTGCTTGCATTAAGAAGAGGGAGGATAGATTTCTTCCTTTCCAGGAACGGATTCTTTCTCTTGTTTCTGTTCTTAATCTTGATGTTTCTTTCTTTAGCAAGGAAAGGGAGGACTTTGTTCTTCTTTCCTTGAAAGAAAAGTTCAAGAAGTCTTTTAGTATTCAGGACTATCTTCCTTTGATTCCAAGCGTGATTCCTTCCAGAAAAGAACGGGAAGACAAAAGGAGAAAATTATTCCCTGACTTTGATATTTACAGGGAAAAGTTCTTTGTTAACCATCTAGTCTTTACTCTCTTCCCCTATGTGGATTCCATCGAAGACAAGAGGGTGAGTTATCTTGGTCTTTTCTTTGTCTATGATTTCTATCTTTTATTAAGGAGCAGTAATCTGAAGGATGGAGAAAAGAATTCGTTTGTTGATCTTTCTTCTCATTATTTCCGTGTTGTGGAGCATAGTAACTTCTACCGTCTTGTTTCATCCCTCATCAACGGAAAAAAGAGGGATAAAGAGTAAATTTCTGCTATCCTATTTGCTGTAGATAGAGGGAGGACTCTATGAGACAGGAAATCGACAGGAATGTTTATAAGAAACGCAATCTCTATGATTGGTTTAAGAAATACGGAGAAAGCGAATACGGATTTGATGTCGACAGGGATGTCGACAGGATTGTCCGCTTATCCAAGGAAAGAAAAGAATCCTTTTTTGAGTATTTCTTCTTTGCTGTAAGGAAAGGCGTCAATTCGATAAACGAAAGGAAAATCCGTCTCGTTGATGGCAAAGCCTATCTTTACGATAGAATCAATCCGACTAGGACTGTCAGGACAAAAGAAGGCGTCTATCAGAATTCCGGATTCCTTAGGGAAGATGATTTCAAGTCTTTCAAAGAATCCTGCCGGAAAACAGTAGAAGCTGCTAAGAACAGGAAAGTGAATGGAGACCTTAACCGCTTCTCTATCTGTGATGAACCAAATGTCGTCTATGCAACCTGCATTCCGCTTCTCAACTTCAAAGGCAGGACCCATCCGACACCTACGGGAGATCAGGAAGCTCTCTCTGTGCCGCGGATCTGTTGGGGAAAGTATTACCTTGGCCAAGATAATAAATACCATGTCACTTTGAATATCACCGTCAGCCATCTGTTTGTTGACGGTTATCCTTTAGCAAATTGTTTTAATCAAATTCAATCTTTTTTATCCTCTTCTGCTCTTTATCAAGAGGAATAAAATTGCTTTTATTTGTCTTTTCTCTATGTTTCAACTATGATTAGATTGTTCTATCTAGTTATATAAGGAGATTATTATAGATGTCAGATTATATTCTTAGCTGTGAATCCACTTGTGATTTGAGCCATGAACATCTTGTTCGTCGAGATATCCACTACATCAGGTTTCACTTCTCACTGAACGGAAAAGATTATTTTGATGACTTAGGTCAGTCGATTCCTTATCCGGAGTTCTATAACCGCAGGGCAAAGGGAGAAAGGACGCATACCTCCCAGGTCTCTGTCGGCGAATATCTTGCCTATTTCGAGCCGATGAGGAAAGAAGGAAAAGATATCCTTCATGTCACTCTTTCTTCTGGATTAAGCGGATCTTACAATTCTGCCTGTGTTGCTGCCAATAGGTTAAGAGAGAAATATCCACAGAGCAAGCTCTATATTGTGGATTCCTTAGGAGCCTCTTCTGGATATGGACTCATCAGGGAAACTCTTGCTGATAGGCGCGATGAAGGAAAGTCCATCGATGAAATTCATAGGTGGATTGAAGAACATAAGCTGAACAGGGAACATTGGTTCTTCTCTACGGATCTTCAGTACTATGTCCGTGGCGGCCGTATTTCTAAGGCCTCCGGTTTCTTTGGAACCCTTCTTCGTATCTGCCCTCTTTTGAACAGGGATGAAGATGGAAAGCTTCGTCCACGTGAAAAAATCCGTACCATCAAGAAAGTCGAAGAAGCCATCGTGGAAAAGAGGAAAGGCGATGCCGCTAATGGAAAAGACTACACCGGCAAAGTTTTCATCAGTCAGAGTAATTGCATAAATAGGGCCAACCCTGTCAAGGATGCTGTCGAAGCTTACTTCACGAAGAGGAACGGAAAAGTAGTCGTGAACTGGATTGGAACTACCATTGGTTCTCATACAGGTCCTGGAACAGTTGCTCTCTTCTATTGGGGAAAGAAGCGTACTAGCTAAAGAACAGCGATTCCATCAAAAAAAGAGATGCCAGGGCTGGTATCTCTTTTTTTGATGATTAGGCTCGGTACCATAGAACGAAAGAAGAGTATCGGAATGGAAAAGCCAAATACTATTTAAGCTTCAGACAATGAAAAAAGAGGACCTTTTGATCCTCCTTCGATTTACTTGGTAGCGGGGGAAGGATTTGAACCTCCGGCCTTCAGGTTATGAGCCTGACGAGCTACCACTGCTCTACCCCGCGATATATGTCTGAATTTCTCAGGCGAAGTACATTATAAAGCATCTAGCTATTGAATGCAAGGAAGAATTCAGAAAGGGGAGAGGATAACAAGACAAAACGAAAAGGCGGTTTTCACCGCCTTCCGTTTTAGCTCTTCTTTTCGTCTGGCTTCCTTTTCTTAGTTAGCCTTTTTTCTTCCTTTTTGCTTTTTTCGACTTCTTTGATTCTCTGCTTCTGAAGAACCTGACGCTGTTTCTTTCGTTCATGACGTTCTTTCTGACGAATCCGCTTGTAGACAATCGAGTAAATCCAGAAACCGATGCTACCAAGAATCAAGACTAAGACGAGGATATAGATCCAGGTCGGGAGGAATTTGTTCTTAACACGCCTCCACCTCTGAGTGATCTTATCGTTCTGTGTGCCATAGTCGTTCCTGATGGATAAGGAAGGAAGCAAGGATTCCTCTGGGTAAGAGGTATCGAAAGTGCGATTCCGTTCACTTGCTGGGAGATAGATGACGCAGTCTTCCTCGCTGTATGTTTCTAAGGTTCCTTTGAAGAAGTAAGAGACATCCCGTTTATAGATAGAATTTTCTTTTTCTTCATCCGTTAAGCTGTCAATCTTATCCGGATCGACCAGAGTATAGTCATTGAGGTATTCCGGGTGGAATTCGTATTCACCATCCTCGTTTTCCTCATAACGGACATCCCCGAAGTTTTCTTTGATGTAGTCGAGAATCGTATCAGAGCCAATCGCCGGAGTGTATCCGATCCAATCCCTGTTTTCTTCTGCAATCTCCGGATCCGAGAGGAAATCGACAAAGTCCTGAGCATATTCCTTGTTTCCGCGTTTTTCGACTGCTTTCGGCCTTGCCCAGCAGTCGCACCAGATGTTTCCACCTAGAGTCGGAATCGTATACTTTAAGGTAACTGGCTCGAACTCTTTGTCATCGGGGTAATTCTTGTAGTGTTCTTCGTTGAATTCGTCAGCCTGGCTCCTTGCCCATGCGGCATCACCAGACCAAGCGAGGTTGATTGCGAAATACTGTCCCTTTGCCCTGTCGGTCTTTCCAGAGTCGACTTCGAATCCGTAGGCATTGTCTCTTAATGTTTTAAGATTGGCTTCTACGCTTTCGATTGTAGTATCATCGCAGAGATTAAAGAGGCGAGAAAATTTATTGTTGTACTCCTCCGCAGTATAGACACCATCGTTGTACTTCTTTAGAAGGGTTTTGAATCCTTCTTCCTCTTTTCCATCTAAGGTGAAGTCATCCTGATAGGTGTAGAGAATGCCAGCAGCATAGGTATCACGCCTAGAGTCTTTAATGGATACCCTGTTCTCGTATTTTTTATCCCATAAGGAAGCCCAGTCTTTCCTGTCTTCGTCCCTTTCTTCTGGTGTGATATCACGCTGAGAAAGCTTTTTGAATTCAGGATTGTAGAGGATACCTAAAGTTCCCCACCTGTAGTCTCTTGCGTATTGGTTGAAGTTGCCATCAATCGGGTTTCCGTTTTTGTCTTCCCTCTTGATTTTAGAGAGCTTGTCCCTGATAAAAGGCGAAGCATAATTCTTGTAGTTCGGAGTAGAGGAGTAAGGATCTGCATTGAATTCTTCCTTGGTTTCAAAGGGAACGACTAAATCGTCTTTGATCCTCTTCTCAATGATATAGTCCGATGCACAAACAAGGTCATACTCGGATCCCATTTTGAGCTGGGAAAGCATGTTTTCCATTGTGTCAAAGCAGGAATAGGAAACACGGATATTGACACCTTTTTCTTCTTTCCTATAGTCTTCGAACTCATGGATGACACCTTTGGAGATGACTTTGCCGTCATCATCTTTTTCTTCTTCGGCAATGTAGTCTTCGGAGTTATAGACGTTCAAGACAATTTCCTGGCTGCTTGCAGCCTTGATCTTGTTTGCCCTTTTCTGTGCGGATTGATTGGATGTGTAGAAGATACCAAGACTGTTGACAGAAAGAAGCGATAAAACCGAAGAAAACAGAAGAGAACGGATGAGTTTCTTAGATTTCATTTTTTTCTCTCCTCTTCTGATGGTTCTTTCCTTTGGTCGAACCATACTTTTTCGCTTTGTAGCTATCGATAATCGTCTTTGTCACAATGATGATAACAACGGATAAGAACAGTAAGGCACAATAAGCACGCCTTTCCGGTGGAACATCTCCACGTTTGATTTTCTCTTCGACAAGAGTCGAGACAGTCTCAATCGTATCTTTTCCGTTCAGTAAGCCGGAACCTCTCGTGAAGAAGGTAACAATGAAGTCATCGAGGGAAAGAGAGAAGGCTAAGGAGAATCCTGCAAAGACGCCAGGCCTGATTTCTGGCCTGATGACCCGGTGGAGTGCTTTTGTTGGGGTATAGCCTAAATCAAGAGCGGCTTCATACCTTGCTGGATCCCTTTGAATCAGTTTCGGCTTGACGTTGAGATAGACGAAGGGCACAGCCAAGCAGCAATGACCAATCAGCAGTGTCCAGAAACCTTTGATATCTTTTCCGCCCCTAAGATGCTGACCAACGAAAACAAAGGTGACAGCCAAGGAGATAGCCATGACAATCTCGGCGTTAACAACGGGAACCTGGTTAATCTTCTCCCAGAATCCACGCCATCTTTTTCTGGAATAGAATAATCCGATGGCGCCTAATGTTCCGACGACAACGGAGACAACAGAAGCAATGAGTGCAAGAAGAAGTGTGTTTCCGATGGCCCGGAGAGATTCTGGAGATTTAAACAGCTTGACGTAGAGCTGAAGGGAGAATCCGTTCCACTGACCGACCATTTCCGTGTTGGTGAAGGAAGAAGCAATCAGATAGAAAATCGGAAGGTACCTGAGTGCTAGGACAAGATAGACAAAAGAGGATTTGAGGATTTTCTTTACCATGATCCACTGCCCTCCTTTTCGCTTTTATCATTGAATTTCTTAGTGATAAGCCTGGTGATAAAGATAATGACAAGCCTAATCAAGGCCATGAAGGAACCACCTTCCCAATCGGAATTGGAGAAGCTGGTTTCGATGGAGTTGCCAAACAGCATAAGCTGACGTTCGCTCCTGACGTCGGTGATAACATAAGAAGAGATAGTCGGCCTAAAGACCATCCTGCAGGCCGAGATGATGCCAGGCCTTGCTTGTGGGATGATGGAACGGGTGAAGGTGTGGAACGGATTACATCCTAAGTCCTTGGCTGCCTCAATCTGAGAGTGGTCCAATTTTAGCAAAGTTGAATGAAGCGGGATGATTGTAAACGGGAGATAATCAGCAACAAGACCGATGATAGCAGAGAGATAAGGAAGTTCACCGGTTGATTTTCCAAACCATCCATAGACGACGTTTAATAAGTCACGGAGTGCACCAGTACGTAAGACAAAGTTAATCCACCTAGGAATAACGAATAGCCTGACAAAGACAGAAGAGGACTTAAAGTCTTTTCCGGCAAGAATCCAGGCAATCGGGAAACCAATCAGCCTGCAGATAATGGTTGTGACTAAACCAATAAGAAGAGAGACGAATAGAACATTGAGTTTGGTCCTATTGGAGAAGAAATCCGTGAATGCCTGAAAAGTGAAGTATCCCTTGCTATCGGTGAAGGCATAGTAGACGATAAAAAGCCTAGGCCTGATGACAAAGAGAATTTCAAATAGGACGAAAGGTATACAAAGGCCTTTCCGATATGTCTTATAAAACATAGTCCTCGATGTTTCCTTTGATCTTCAGGGTAATGTTCTTCTTGTCGACTAAAAGGCCGACGACATCTCCAACGTTGAAGGTGTAGGGAGTGAAAACATAGAAGTCTTCTTCGTCATCGCTGCGGACTAAGAGCTCGTAGTGATCACCGACGTAAACAGAAGAAATGACGGTTCCGCTGACTTCGCACTCCGATGTATCATCCGAGATAATGAAGTTCTCCGGTGCGATGGATGCAATGACATCGGCATCGTTGAGATCATATTGCTTCTTGTCCGGTCCTACTAAATAGCCATCTTCGCTCCTGGTAGACTTTGCAATTAGCTGAGTAAGGTCACATTCAAATGGCTGTTCATCGATATAAACCTTATTGTCTTTTCCAATGTAGGCATCCCGATAGATATTGCTTGTATCGCTCTTTTTCCTTAGATGAATGCCATCCGCACGAATCTGAATGAAGATCGGCATTGACCTATCGAAATCTTTAATCGATTGGGCGGTGACTTCATTACGGCCAACCATGATTGTGTATTGATAATGGATACCCTTGAAGACTTTCTGAGTGATTCGGCCTTCGACATAGCCTTCTTTTGGCTCTAAGGAATAATGGATATCCTCTGGACGAACAACGACATCAACACGTTCGTTGACTGCAAAATTATCTTCACAGTCCCAATTAGCATTCAAGAAGTGAACCTTCTTTTCGGCAACCATTGTTCCGGAGTAGATGTTCGAGGATCCGATGAAGTCTGCAACAAAGGCGTTCTTTGGTTCATTGTAGATGTCTTCTGGTGTTCCAATCTGTTGGATGACGCCATCGTTCCTGACAATGATTGTATCGGACCTAGTCAGAGCCTCTTCCTGATCATGGGTAACGTAAATAAAGGTGATTCCAAGCTTTTTGTGCCTGTCTTTTAACTCTAACTGCCTATCTTTACGCCTTTTTAAATCCAAAGCGCCTAAAGGCTCATCTAAAAGAAGAATCTGTGGTTCGTTGATGATTGCACGTGCGATAGCAACACGCTGTTGCTGACCACCAGAAAGAGTTGAAATATCACGATCTTCAAGCTCATCAAGATCCACGATGCTCAAAGCATGAACAACCGCCTCATCAATTTCCTTATCGGTCAGATGACGATATTTTCTTGCGGGACGTGGATTGGATAAGACTTCTTCCAACTGGGAATTAAAGCGAGCAAGACGCTTCTCTTTTTCTTCTTCAGCCCTAATTTTATCTTTTTTAGTACGTTTGATTTGGCTCTTTAAGTAACGGACCTGAGCTTTGTCAATCTTAAGGACTGGGTTACCGTCCTTATCTTTGACTTCCCTTGGAATCTTTTTGTTCCGTAAGCCAAAGGCAACATTATCGTAGACATCGAGATTTGGGAACAGTGCGTAATGCTGGAAAACAGTATTGATAGGACGTTTGTAAGGCGGAACCGGAGTGATATCTTTTCCGTTTAAGAGAATATCTCCGGAATCCGGCGTCTCAAATCCTGCAATCCTACGTAGTGTCGTAGACTTGCCGCATCCGGACGGACCAAGAATGGTGACAAATTCACCTTTCTTGATATTCATATTCCTTTTATCAATTACCGTAACGCCATCGTAGACTTTTGTCAGATTCTGCAATTGAATGATGTATGGATTCTCATTCAAACCTAGCGATGATTCATCAAGATGATTCATGGAAAGGACCCCCTCTTTTTTACGCTGAAAGTTATAAAGAAAACGAACTAGAAAATCAATTATTTTTTTCAAAATTTTTCTTCCAAAAAAACAAAAACAAAAAAGTGAAAACTAAAATTAAATTGTTATATTTTAAAAATATAGACAAATACTTGTCTTTTCCTAGCATTATTAGTAACTAACAACTGAATAAAGAAATAAAAAGATTTACATTAAAAAACGAATCAGATTTTTTTGATTTTTTCTTCTGATTTTCTTGTCAAAAAACGATGAAAAAAATGACTGCGATTTTAATAATTAGAAAATTGTATAATTCCTATCTTTTTCTGTTCTGTGATATAGTAATTAAGAAGAGGTTTTTTATTTCTATGAAAAGCAAATACCAGGCCTTTGTCTTTGACAGGGACGGAACAATTGTATCCACAAGGGAAGACATCGCTAAAGCGGTCAATGTTTCTTTAGAGTATCATCATCTTCCTACTCATAGTCTTCCGGAAAGGACCACTTTTGTCGGCAATGGGTCCGTTAAATTGATTCAACGCGCAATCGGAATGGAACATCAGGATAGGTTCCAGTCAGTCTTTGATGTCTATTACGACTATTATTCCAAGCATTATAAGGATTTGACTCACCCCTATGATGGAAGGATTGAGTCTCTGAAATATGCAAAAGAAAAAGACGTTCTCCTTTTTATTTATACGAATAAGCCTCAAGATATTGCTCTGGATGTGAGGAAAACCTTCTTTGGGACTCTGTTCACTAAGAGGGTTGGAATACCTTTAGGCGGAGTGACTAAGCCAGATCCCAAGGCTTTCCTTGATCAGACAAAAGAATATGGCTTGGATTATTCTAAGGTGGCTTATTTCGGTGATTCTGTCACGGATCTACAGACTGCCTATAATCTGAAGATTCAAAACCGTTATTCTGTGCTTTGGGGATACCAGAGCAAAGAGACTCTTTTGGCTTATCCTATCCAGCCAAAGACGTTTCTGTCTTCACCGCTTCAAATCAAGGATGTAGTTGATAATCGAATCTGATTCCTTTTAAGTCAAGATGACGGCTGATTTCTTATTTTTCGTTGCAAGTGATAAAAAAAGAATGTAGAATACTAAACCAAATCAAGGAGGGGCAGGATGATTGTATTAACCGGACCGTCTGCAAGTGGAAAGACGGCGACTTGCCTGTATCTTCAGGCGCATTTCGGCATTAAAAAAGTCATTACCCATACGACCCGTCAGAGGCGTAAAGGGGAAGTTAACAATGTTGACTACCATTTCGTTACGATTGATGAATTCAGGAAGAGGAAGGCAAACGATGAATTTATCGAGACGACCTTCTACAATGGAAACTACTATGGCACCAGTCGTAAGGAAGTACAGATTGATAAATGCAGGGCTGTTGAAGGCGCTGGTGCAAAGACCTATAAGTCTTTCCATGATCCTAAAATCGTTCTCTTCTATAGGCTTTTGGATGAACAGACACGAAGAGAGAGAAGGGAAAGCCGTGGCGATGATCCAGAAAAAATCAAATCCCGTCTTCTGAATGATGAGAAATCCTTCCGTCTTGATGATGAAAGGAAGCAAATCGTTGATGTCTATGTCGATACAAAGAAATACGACATCCCTTCGGTTTCTGAGTTCATCTATAACAAATATCTGGAAGTGTTAAAAAAGAATGGAGTCGATGTCTCGACTCTGGTCAAACTATAGATTCTATTGAAACGAAAAAAGGCTGCCGTTGAGCAGTCTTTTTTAATAGAGATTGAGTTCTTTGAAGTGGCCTTCGCCTATGGCGATGGCTTCTTCGGTCTCTTTGGTTTTGTATCCGACAGCAATCGTATAAAGGTTGTTCCGGTTGTTGATATAGTTGCCGTAATAGTGGATGTCCTGTTTGAACTCTTCGATGATCTTTTCAAACGGAATGACCCTGAGACCAGGCTTATCAATGACAAGTTTTGTCTGATACAGAGGCTCTAAGCGGTCCCCTCTTCCCTTGCGGAATCCAGGATTGCCATCGATTCTGGCGAAGATCCTGTCCTGAGAGGAAAGGAAGATTGGAGATGCGACAATCTTATCATCTTGTAAGGCACGTACAATTAAGTATTCCGTGTCGATTTCTCCTTCTGCTGGAAGATAGATGTAGAGTACTTTTGCTTCTTTGTAGTGGGGATTGTTGAGGATGGCTTCTGTCCTTTTCTGTGATCTTTCCCGGACCTGTTCCCTTGTTAAACCCATAATTCTCCTTATTTACTGATTTTTTTGAATTGTATCTTTAAATATATAGGCATTGGTAAGAAAGTTCAATTTGAAATCGCTTACTAATTTACAGTCTTTCCTTGCTCATGACATTTTCAAAACTTTTTATTGCTCTTTTTTATCATAGTTTGTGTGGCTTAAATTTGCAAAATAGAAAAACACTAAATAGCAAATGAAAAGTTGGAACATATAAAAGGACATTTAAATAAGCTGTTTTATATAATGCTTTTAATTGATTTATGTTCCATACTAAAAATGATATATAAAACAGAAAATAAAGCGATACTATTTTTTCTGTGTTTGCGTAAGAGAATTGATTTTGTAAACGAAACGGAATTGGGAATCTGAATTTGACACTTGTCAGGCCAAGTGGGTCTGTCAAGGAATTGCTTCTTTTTCTTTCCGGATGGTAAAGAAACTACCTAGGAATCGAGAATCCGCGCCTTTTTGGGAGAACTCTGACTTAATAAGCAGGTGGTGGCTGGTTAAGTTGTTTGTTGCTTTTCGGACAACCTTTTTCTTCCCATATAATGAAATCGATGAAACGCATGGATCGTAATATTCTAGCCATCGATTTGAAGTCGTTCTACGCATCTGTAGAATGCCTTGACCGGAACAGGGACCCGTTTAAGACTCCTCTTGTTGTTGCTGATGAAGAAAGAGGAGATGGAACGATTGTCCTAGCCGCTTCTCCTTTTATTAAGAAGGAATATAAGGTACAGAGCAGATGCCGGCTTTATGATGTTCCAAAGGATATTCCGAATCTTATTATCGCAAAGCCGAAAAGGAAGCGATATTTAAAGGTATCTGCTGATATTAACAAGATTTACCGGGAGTATGTCAGTAAGGAAGACAGGCTTGTCTACTCCATTGATGAATCCTTTCTGGATGTTACAGACTATCTTGCTATCAAGAACGATACTCCAGAGTCTTATGCAAGAAAAATCATCAATGAAATCAAGGACAAGACTGGGCTCACTGTTACTGCTGGAATTGGATTGAATCTCTTTATGGCCAAAGCAGCGATGGATATCGAAGCGAAGCATCGTCCCGATTGTCTTGCGTCCTGGGACTATGAGAGTGTTCCTGAACATCTCTGGTCGGTAACTCCTCTTTCCAAAAGGTGGGGGATTGGATCTAGAATGGAAAAGAGACTCAACAAGAGGGGATTCTATACGATAGGAGATATTGCTGTCTCTGACCCTCAGTATCTGGCAAAGGAACTTGGCGTTATCGGAGAGGAAATCTATTATCACAGCCATGGATACGATGATGCCTTGTTGAAAGACACTTATGTTTCCAATCATCATAGTCTCTCTGTTGGACAGGTTCTCTTACGGGATTATGATGCTAGTGAAATGCCGACTAGGATCCGGGACAGGGCGATTGAGCTTTCAGATCGAAGGTATGAAGAGAAAGTAAAAGCGAATACGTTTGTTTTGTTTCTTGGGTATAAGGATCATACAGGGTTTGGCAAGAAAGCTTCTTTCTTCTCTCCGACGGATTCTGCAAGGAAAATCGGAAAAGAGCTTGTTCGGCTTTTCCTTGATAGGCCGAAAGAAGAGAGAGAAGGAACGTATCGGCAGATATCGATTGTTGCTGAGGATGTCCGGTCTAAGGAAGAGGAGCAGTTGACATTATTTGAAGATTATAAGGAAGATGAAAGAGTCGAGAGTCTAGAAAAGACTCTTCTTCATATCCGTAAGAGATATGGGGCAAGGAAGGCAAGGCCGTGTTCCGCAAGGTCGCTCTCGAGTACGTTTCTGACACGCAGTAATCAAATCGGAGGACATCACGCATGAGAGGTAGGAAAAAGTGGTTGCCGTTCAAGTCGCTGTCCGGACAATATGAAAGGTTGGACGAAAGGGAAAGAGAAGAAGAAAGAGTCTCTCGTCCTGAACTTTCTTTGGATGAAAGGGAAGATATTAACAATACCTTGGTTTCCTTAAAGAAAAACGAAAGGGTGAAGGTCACTTATTATGAGGAAGGAAGAATCTATACGCAGAGGAAAAGGTTCCTTTACTGTGATACTCCACAGCTGAAAATTCGTTTTAAGGATGGATGGCTGTGCTTCGATAACCTTCTTTCCCTTTCGAAAATTTAGATTTTTTGGAATGACGAAAGGTATTTGATTTGTTAATGTATGACTTTTTCGACGCTTTGCTTTTCTGAAAGAAATTGAAAATCCGATAAGAAATCACAAGGTGTAATTGTAATCAACGTCAGGAAGAAGACTGCTGATGAAAGAAGTGCTGCAAGCAAAATCTCCTAGACAGAATCTTCCTTTGTTTCGATCTTTAGTAGCTGTGGCTGTTGTTTCAAAACGAAGGCCATATCTTTTATCAGGCGTTTCCTCAACGCATTAAGTTAGTTTCTTGACTTACAAGGAACGGATTGGAATTCCTTTTAAGATAGACCATTCCCCAGCGGCGTTTTTCGTTTGTATCAAGGCTGTGCCATCAAGCTTTTCAGAGGAGCGCCACCTGCAAGCACGATACCTATATGTCCTGTGACAATAGTAAAGGCAGAATATCTTTTGAAAAAAGATCGGATTGGAAACTAATATAGAGTGAGAGAGGTGGAAGGTGCAAGAATTAAATATCTCTTTACTTTATTCCTTCTGTTAGGTAGAATAACAAGTGGCCTTTTCAATAAAAGGCCGTATACTTTCTTGCCGGCTCCTGATGTAGAGTCGGCCGAAAGACCACAGGGAGGTATAAACACATGAAGAAATATGAACTCATGTACATCCTTATGCCCACTCTTAGCGATGAGGAGTTAGAGAAGGAAAACGAAAAACTTCAGAAGCTTCTCACTGACAATGGTGCACAGATCACCGGAGTCAATAAGTGGGGAAGGAGAGACCTGGCCTATGAAATCAAGAAGCAGACCAAAGGCTACTATGTTGTCGTCGAACTTAACGCTGAAGGCGCTATTGTCGATCAGGCAACCAAAGTCAGGCTTCTTGACGAAAAGGTCATGCGTTTCCTTTTCACCGTTGCTCACTAATTAAAGCACTCGGGAAAGGAGATTAGCTATGGCTGGAATGAATCGTATTGTATTAGTCGGAAGAATGGTCCGGGATCCAGAAAGGAAGCGGACGAACAGTGGAAGTTCGGTGACTTCGTTCACCATTGCAGTGGAGAACCCTGCAAAGAACGGTGCTGAGCGTTCTGCTAGCTTTATCCCGTGCATCTGCTGGAACAAGACTGCTGAAAATGTTGCCAAATACTGCACCAAGGGTTCCTTGGTCGGTGTTGATGGCCGTCTCAGTCAGCGCAGCTACGAAGACCGCAACAAACAAAAACGTTCGGTCATCGAAGTCGTTGCCGAATCCGTTCAGTTCCTTGAACGGAAGGGAGCTTCGGATGCCGCTTCGAGCGATTATGCTCCGAGCGTCAATCAGGATATCCAAGACAGCAACAGCAATGCTTCCCACGAGGGAATCGATTCTTCGGATGACGATCTTCCGTTCTAGCTATTAGCTCACGAGAAAGGATGGAAAAAAGAATATGTTCAAAAGAATGAAACCCCGTAAAAAGGTTTGCTACTTCACGAAGAACCATATCAAGTACATCGATTACAAAGATGTTGATCTCTTAAAGAAGTACATCTCGCCCAGCGGCAAGATCACTCCGAAGCGGATCACTGGAACTTCTGCCAAGTATCAGCGTAGGTTAGCAACTGCCATCAAACGTGCACGTTATATGGCTCTGTTACCCTTCGTTTCCGATAACTAAACTAAATCAGAAACCTAAAAAGCCCGGATGCATCACCGGGCTTTTTTCTTCATCAAAAAACAGATACAATAATTTTATGATAAAAAATTACCAGAAAGATCTCGATTATTCTTATACGGAAGGTTTCTTTCCGACATTTGAGCTGATTCACAATAGGCCGGATAAACTCCGCATTGTCTATGTCTCACCGGATGCTGTCAATACGCCTGGGTATGAAAAACTTTTGACAAGGGTCGACAACAAAAAGATTGTTGTTTCTGCCAAGGCTTTTTCGGTAACCAAAAGCAAAGAGAACGCACATGTCTTAGGTGTCTTCTCAAAGTTTGAGTCTGTTCTTGATCCAAAGTCTTGTCATCTTGTTAGGGTGAACCCATCCGACAGGGGAAATCTTGGCAACGCAAGGCGTACGCTTCTCGCTTTTGGCTTCCACGATCTTGCGTTGATTACTCCTTGTGCTGACTATTTTTCTCCGAAAGCTGTCCGTGCATCCAGGGGTGCCCTTTTCCATCTTCGGATTGAGACGTTTTCTTCCTTTGAAGATTACCTTAAGGCTTATTCGCGCCCTTACTATCCATTCGTCCTAGATACGAGTTCCCCTTTAAAGGATGTAAAGTTCAAGAAACCCTGCTCCCTGGTATTCGGAAATGAGGCAACGGGACTACCAAAAGAAATCCATAACGAAAACAATATCCGAATCGAGCAGAGTGATGAAGTAGATAGTCTGAATCTGACAACATCTATCGCCATCGGACTTTATGAGCTAAAGAGGCAAGGCTAGAATAAGGAAAGCTGTGGGCTTAATGCATCTACGAGCTTGACTCTTTGTCGATTGATCCTGTCTTTGATTTGAGTCTCTGTATTGAGATACAGGGACTTTTCTTTTTTGTGGATGACAAAAGGCATTCTTGGATGATAGTAAGAGACTGCTTCTTCCGGTTTCTCTGTTAATAGTACAAAATTGGAGCTATGATAGATGGCTGCTAGGTAGAACCTATTCTTATTCTCTTCTTCGAAATAATGTGGGATTTGGTTCTTATCATACTCATAAAAACCAGTGACGGGAACTAATGCTCTCCGAAGTCTAAAGTCTTCTTTGAAAAGGGACTTCTCGGCAACTGTCTCACTCTTTGCATTAAAGACAATCTTTCCTAAGAGAGAGTATCCGAAAGTCAGATACTTTACCTTATATTGCCTGTTTTCTTTGATTAAACATAAAGCAGGCTGATTTAGATTTGTTTCTTCAAGAGAAAAACTTTCTTCATATCCGTCTAGGGATGAGAAGAGAGTCTTTGATGAAGAACTGAGTTTGAATCTCTGGCACATAGGAATCGACTAGATTCCTTTTAAGATAATCAAAGAGAAGAGGAAGAAGCAGACAATGGACCTGATATCCATAATGGTAGAGAGAACAGGCTGGGACCTGACAGCGGGATCAAGGTGCCTCTTCTTTGCTACCATTGGAAGCGAGCAGGCTAAGACCTTTGCAATGGTAATGGATAAGAAGTAAGTCAGTGCGGAAGCCAAGGCTATCAAGAGATAGACAAGTGTAGTGTTCCCATTATAATAAGTCTGAATATAGGCAATGGATTCTTCGCTCTTTGTCAGAAGGGGAGTGGAAACTTCAAGCCTTGTCCAGCCAAAGGCGACAACAGCTAAGATAGCACCGGTTATCCTTGCCGCACGTGCCTCTTTCCATAATGCTTTTCCAAAGTTTTTCTCGGTAATGTTTCCTAAGGCCATTTCTCGGATAGTGACAGCGGAAGTTTGATCCGTTGCATTTCCGTTTGCAGCCATAATAGAAGGTAGTAACGTAATCAATAGCGGGAAGACAGCAAGAGGAGCCTGGAGGTTTGCCCTGACAATAGAGGTAAAGGTATCAAGGGCAAGTAGTGCAATTAACCAGACTGCATAGTTCTTGACCATCTTGAAGATGTTCAGCTTCCTATAAGGTGTTTCGCTAGGCAAGACTGCGGAAGACAAGGCGATATCTTCCGTGATTTCATCCGATGCAACATCCATAGCATCATCGAAAGTGATGATACCGAGCCTTCGCTGGTCATTGTTGACAACTGGAATAACAGAGACATCGTATTTCCGGAATGCTTTCAGAACGACTTCCTGATCCGTGTTGACATTTGCAGAGATGACATCGGTATTCCTGATTGCCTCAACCATATCATTTTCATCCGCTTCAATGAGACGATCCAGAGTGACTGTTCCGACAAGTCTTCTGGTATTGTCGATGACAAATAATTCCCAGATAGTTTCCTTGCTTTCCCCTTCTTCCCGGATTTTCTTAATGGCATGGCCGATGGTGTCACTAGCTTTTAGTTCTAAGTATTCTGGGGTCCTTAATGTACCTGCAGAATCATCTTTAAAATTGAGATAGGATGTAACAAGTTGTTTATCTTCTGGAGAAGTTGCTTTTAATACCTTTGTGATTAAATTCGATGGAAGATCATCCACGAAGTCCACAAGGTCATCCTTTGCCATTGGTTCAACAAGATTATGAAGTTCGGTGCTCGAGAAAGCAGAGACTACCTCTTCCTTCGATTCTTGGCTGAGGTGAGTAAAAACTTCTGCAGAGAGATCGCTTTTGACAGTTTTGAAGAAGAAAAGCATCTCTTCCGGGTCTAATTCTTCGACGGCTTTGGCAACGTTGATTGGATGATAGCTATCCACCCTGATGTTGAGGATATTTGTATTCTTGTTGTGGATGATTGCTTTTAAGGCATCCGGAGAAAGAGGATGATTGACGCGGCCTTTGATGCTTTCATCTGCCTTGATTTCTTCAGGCTTCTTTTCCATGTTCTTATCTTTTTTCATATCTTATCCTCACCTTACAAAGCCCTGTTCATCCTGATGTTCCTAGAGAGAGGAATCTCTCCAGGATCAATCGAGTTGATGATTAAAGTGGCAATTCCGAAATACAGAAGAAGGGTAATGATATCCCTGATGGAAGTCCTTAACGGACCAGACCTGACAGCAGGATCAATGTGAAGAGCTTTGGCAAGAAGAGGAAGCAAAGAAGCAAAGAACTTCGAGAAGGTGATACCGATAAACAAGGCGAGTGAAGTGATGGCGGCGATTGTCCTTATGACAAACTGTTTATTGTTTCCAAAGCTTGCCATGAAAGCAGGGTTATTCAGGAAGCTCTGAGAGTCAGAGCCTAAAAGGCCTGGGATATTAAGCTCAGCGACGACCCATCCAAAGTTGAATACTGCAGATAAGAAACCGGTGATAGCACCAACGCATAATTCACGCCTGGATGCTTTGAAATAGTCTTTCTTATTGAGTTCTCCTGTGGCCATAGCACGAATGACCATGGAAGCTGTTTGACTCGAGGAGTTTCCGACAGAGTCGTTTAAGGCTGGGATGAAGGCGGTTAAAACCGGAAGTGTTGTCAATGCCCTTTCGAAACGGTTCAGGACGATGGAGGAGAAAGTGTTGAGAATCAAAAGGATGACAAGCCAGATGACATAGGAAAATGCAATCCGGTAGACTTTGTTCTGCCTATAAGGGGTTTTGCTTGGAGCGACGGCACCTTGATGAAGAATATCTTCCGTGCTTTCCTCTTCTAAGACATCCATGACATCATCGAAAGTAACAATGCCAAGCCTTTCACCAGTTCTGCTGACAACAGGAAGGACAGGAAGATCATATTCCTGGCAGATTGGAACTGCGCTTTCCTTATCGGCAACAGGAGAAATAAAGGAGAAGTCTTTGCTCCTGACTTGATCGATGCGGGCTTCTGGTTTTTCAAACCTCAACGATTCGAGTCTTTCTGTTCCAAGAAGTTTGTTCTTTTCATCCACGACAAAGATTGTGCGGACTGTTTCAAGCTGGTTTCCAATAGCCTTGATTTTCTTGAAGACGTCTTCGACTGTTGTTCCGGATAAGACCGAAAGGTATTCGGTTGTCCTGATAGATCCGACGGTATCGTCAGAGAAAAGAGCGAGCTCTTCGATAATGGCTCTTCGTTTATTTGGAAGGTAAGTGAGAATCTTGCTTCGCAAGGCTTTTGTAATGTCTTCCAGAAAGTCGGCAAGATCATCGTTCGGGACATTGGATAAGACAGCTTGTATGGTCTTTTTCGGAAGGTTATTCACAAGGGAAATTCTTTCATCAACAGAGAGGTAAGAGAAAATTTCACCTAATTTATCGTAATCAAAAGAAATAATGGAATAGAAAAGAACTATCTGATCATTGCCTAATGGAAGCAAGGCATCTGCTAGTTGAACAGCAGAATTATCTTCGAAAAGCTTGATCAGACTGCTTTTATCCGCATGAATCAAAGCATCATGCAGTTCTTCGCTGGAAGCAGAATCCGAAGAAAGTGACCTTCCCTCATTGGGTTCTGTCTCTTCCTCTTCTTCATCGATAGAGTTTTCTTTTTCTTCTTTTTCCATGGTACTATTCTTTTTTCGTCGCTCTATTATATCAATCAGAAAAATCTATGGATACCCTAGGGTATTATTTTGATTATCTTTTTCTAAAGTCTAAGAATCGGACCTGTTCTTCCTATAAGGAAGAATCATTTTCTGCTGGAATCTCTTTTTCATCTGCGTCTAGAATGGAAAGAAGGTACAGATGAATGTGATTTTTCGAGGCAGGGTAGAGTCTTTCGATGACATGTTGATACACATGCAGCTGCTTTGGATAAGCATCGTCCTCGATGTTTTTCGTCTTATAGTCAACGATATAGTATTCCTTGTCTTTCACAAAGAAGAGATCTAAAGAGCCTTGGCTCCTTTCGTCATCATCGATGTTGTAATGGAACTCCTGACGATAACTTGTAGATTCTTTTGCTTTTTTCCTAATTGGAGTATCGAATACCTTTTTTAGACGTTCTCTCTCTTGACTGCCTGGAATCAAAGTGAAATCCGGATTTCTTAGATTCAGGCATTGCCTAAGGGTGTGAAGATAGGTTCCATAGTTCCTGCTGCTTGCTTGTGTATCGTCGCTGATTATCTTCTTAGAAGCACGGATCTTCTTCACTTCCTGGAATTGGATTTCACTGTCATTTAGCAAACCATTTTCCTTTGTTGGGACTTCGAAAAGGAATTCCTGATAATCTTTTTTTCCGTTTTGTTTGCTTAGATTTTTCTTAGTAAAGATTGTATATGGCACCCTATAGTCATCCATATAGTAACTTGTTCTGATAGCATACTTCACTCCGCCATCTGGGTTGGAAGATGTGAAATAGTAGGCAAAAGACAACAAGAAATCAATATTAATATGGGAGGCTGTATCCGATTTTGACGTATATGATTTTTCGTTCAGCTTCTCCGGCTTTCCATCCTTTAAAGCAGAGAAGAATTCTGACCTGTAATCTTTCCGCTCTTCCTCTGCCCTATTTTTCCTGTCTGAAATTCCAAATGGTTCTTTTTCGGTTTCATCATTATCCTCCTCATCTTCTTCCAGCGATTCTGTAGCAAAGGAATCAATATACTCGTTCCTTTTATCAAAAGAATTGAAATCCTTTTTCCAGAAATGGTAAGAGAAAAGACGGCAGATGTCATCCAAAGAAGGATTGGAATCCGTAAATTTTTTTCGGTATAGACTTCCTAAATCACCCCTGATTTCATCCCTTGTACTTTGATAATTCTTTTGATAATAGTCAAGAATATAGGCAGAGATTTCTTGATACAGAAGTGTGCTTTCCTTGTCTTTCCTCTTTCCTTCTAAAGGAAAACAAAGCTCATCAAGCGCATTCTTGGCTTTTTCTAAATCTTCTTTCTTTAGGGAATCCTGTAATAGAAGCGGATTCCTTTCTTTATGGTTCTTGAGCCTTTGCAACCTATAGAGAGCATCTTCCTGTTTTTTATCGGATGATTTCTGTCCATCACCGACAAATATCAGATTGTTTTCTGCGCGGGTTACAGCGACATAGAAAAGACGGACATGCTCGTCCTTTTCTTCTTTGTCATGGTCTTCTAGTTGGAATAATTTGTAGTTGAAAGGATAATACTCTTCATCTTGGAAGCTGATGAGTTCTCCTTTCTTATCATAAATAGGATCCAAGAAATAGTTTGGAAGAAGGATTCCGTATTTCAAAGAGAAATCATAGTCTGGCTCATCCATAGGGTTTCCTTTACTGATCTTGTTTTGGAGGACTGGCCTATAGAGCACATTCCTTTCCAAGCCTTTGGAACCATGGATGGTCCTGAGATTGACGGCATCCGCATTCCTGATAGAAGACTTATCTGTAAACTCTACTTTGTATTTGTTCCTGTTCTGCCTTAACGCAAGGAAGTCTTCCCTACCTTCACCGCTATCTTCCTGGTTCTTGACCATAGAACGCATCGATTCCAGCTTTGAAATGGAAACATAGATGTTTCCAAGCTGGTAAAGATTATCAATCAGATGGAACGATGAGATCCTGTTGGTATAAATCTGAGTAAAGGAATTGTCTCTGTTTTCATCGATGAATTCTTTCCTCTTTTCCCAAAGAGGATCTTGTTTGACAAGATCAAGAGTACCTTGAGGGACTTGCTTTGTCTTTCCATAGGAAAGAATCGTATAGAGCTTATCATCCGGATAATTCCTGATATAGCTACGGGCGAGGGAGGCAAAAAGGTGTTTGACCTGACAAGTAGGATTCTTTCCCCTAATATAAGACCTTAGGCCGACTAGGGATTCAATGACGATGACCGGCTCGACTTCCGATAAAGAATTCTCTTGGCTAGAATTGAGCGGTATCCCTCTTTGCTGGAAGATTTCCTGATAAAGGCTAAAGTTGGTCTTTACTCGGCAAAGTATGCCAAAGTCTGAATAGCGGACAGGGCGAAGTCCTCCGATATCTCGGTCAAAGACTTCAAAGCCATCTTTCCTCTTCTTTGAAATATCGTCTGCGATAGCTTCAATTTCCCAACGGACTTTATCGATTGATTTTTTTGCTCCGTCATAGTCTTCCCGGACCGAGATGATACGTGAGATTCCAAATTGATGATTCTGCTTCTTTTTATCCTTATAGAGATCAACGGCTTCATCATAATTCAGTTGTTCATCTATGGATTGGTAGTCAATGCCTCCGTGATCAAGAGTCCTATATTTTTTAAAGATTTCATTGATCTGATGAAGGAGTAGAGGCTGGGAACGATAGTTCCGGTTCCTTGTAATGACCTCACCATGTTCTGGATTCTTTATATAGTCTTTTTGACGGTTCCGGAATAGTTCTACTTTAGAATTCCGGAATCCGTAAATGGACTGCTTGGCATCACCAACACAGAAAATATGTGCCTGTTTTCCGCCTTTGTGCGGTTTCCTTAAGGCAGCGAGGAAGAGCTCTTGAGCGTCATTGGTATCCTGATACTCATCGACCCTGATGTAGGTGAAGCGTTCTCGGATTTCATCGGCGATATCTTTGTATTTATTATCGGTCAGAAGCGATAGAGCCCTCTTATCCACGTCTGCGAAGGTGAATGAGTTGCTGACTTTCTTAAAGTCTTCGACTCTTTTTTCTAACTCTTTTACTAAAGAAAGCAAGAAAAGGATTGGCTCTTTCCTCTCTTTAGCGCGGGATATGAGCTCTTGTGGATCTCCAGTAATCGGGAAAATAATCGCTTTTTGCCCGTGGATCCTCTCTTTCCTATAAAAGAAGCCTTCTCCTTTATTTGGACCTCCGAAGAGCTTCTTTTCTCTTCGGGTGATAGCAAAGAGCTCTTTGTTATCTTGAACAAAGTTTGCCAAGGATAGAATAAAGCTATCTCCTTCTTTTTGAAGAAGATCCAGATACGCACGATACCTTTTCTGTTCTGTCTCACTTAGAAACGGAAGCTCATTGTATCTTAGACGATACAGGACATCATTGTTAAGCCTTGAGTTTGCTAAACGGACAGGAACATCTTTTTCCTTGTCGTTGCAGGAAGAATAGAAGTTGGACAACAGGTAGCTATAGACAAGGCCATGCTTTATTTTTTCTTTTGTGTTTGAAATATAGTCCTGCTTGAATCTGGACAGGACTTCATCCGAAAGATACGTGTTCTCATAGTCATAGAAGAACTTGTTTTTTTCTTCTTCCGTTATCGATGACCTCTTGTCATCAATGTCCAGAATGATTTTACGAAGAACGTTATCGTTCTGCATCGTCAAAGAGTGAACTAACTCAAAGAGGGCTTTTGATTTGTCTTTATCTAGATAGGTTTCTTTCAAAAGCTCATCGAGAAGAACTTGTTTTCTTGTCTCCCTGACAGTTTCATCCGCAATTGTGATATTTGGAGAAATGCCTAATTCCGATGCATAGGAAACAGCAAGGTACTGGGAGAAGGAATCAAACGTCTGGACGTGAGAGGAGAGCCTTTCATCACTGAGCTTCTTATATCGTTTCTTCTTTACTGGGTCTTTTTCGCTTTTTTCTGCTTTTTCAAAGCGGGCAACGATTCTTTCCTTCCTTTCATGAGCAGCATTGTTTGTGAAGGTCCTGACAAGAAGCTCGCTAGGTTTTACTTTACCTTGATCAATCAAAGAAAAAACGCGCTCGGTTAAAGTCTTGGTCTTGCCCGAACCAGCACCAGCTGAAATTAAAATGTTTTTATCAGCACCAGCAGAGATTGCCTTTTGCTGTTCTGTATTAAAACTAGCCATTTTTCTTCTCCTCACCTTCCTTTTTACGCTTTGCCATTATCTTTTTGTACTCCGACTCATAGTTGATTGCATCGCTTGCTTTGTGATAACAGACATCTTTGTAATTGCAATATCGGCAGGGAAGATTCTTCTTATTGAATTGATTGAGCGGATTGGAGGTAGGTGCAATCGGAAACTCTCCTTTTTCTAGTTTATGAATGATATGGATTGCCGATTGCTTGCTATCTTCGAATATTTGATTCCTATCCCTTCTTTTCTTCTTCTCATCTTCTTTCACCGAGTCTTCTTCGATATTTGTGAATGTGCAGACAGGAGCAAAGAAGACCCTTTTTGAGAGGTCGAGTGAATTATCTTTTTTATAGGCAACGTTTCTGGTGACTTCATCTTCTCCCTCTTCTCCTTTTGTGAAAAACTGAGTCCTGGATTTGAGGTAATCTTCATCTTCTAAAACAGCACCAGAAAGACGAATTTTCTTATCTAATCCTTCTTTGGATAAGACTGGCTTTTTGCTACTTGCCCCAAACCTGTTTTTTGGAGAAGGAGCATAGATGTGCTCAATGGCAAAACCTCCAAATGTGGATTTCAGATTTGGCCTATAGGGGATGGCATCGATATGGTTCGTTTTTGCTTCGTTTCTTTTTTGTTCAATGGCATAGGCATAAAGAGGAAGCTGAATGGATCTTCCGAAAAGAGTTTCCATCGGAACAAAATCTTCCGACCCAGTCTTATAGTCAACGATGGTATAGAAATGTCTGCCTTCTTTCTCACTGAAAATGATTTTGTCGATGCTTCCTAAAAACTGGTACTCTTTATTTCCGTCTTTTAAGGTAAATTCGATTCTTTCTTCAGCATCGTTTAAGTTTTCAATGAGATTTACATTCTCTTTTACCTGATTCCGAATCTCACCAGCGATTAGTTTGAGCCAGATACGGATATTCTCTACCGTTGCTTCCCTTTGCCTATCAAAAGCCTGACCTCTCTTTTCCCTATCTTTTTTCAGTGCTTCTTTTCCATGGGCGAAAGCAGAATCAAAGTCAAAGTCTTTATGATTGATGCTTTCAAAGACAGCATGAATCCTCGTGCCTCTAAAACGGCTGAAATAATCTTGGACTTGATCTGGGATTGTGTTTTCCAGGTAGTATTTAAACGGGCATAGCACATAGCTCTCTAAGTTCGTGATTGAAAAATGGTCTGGTACTGGATATTGGTTTTTACCTAATCCTCTAAAAGAATGATCGTATCCGTTGAAGATGGTATCCTCTTTTTGATTTGGTTCTTTGAGTACATACTTTGAAAAGCGGAAAACGGAATCTCTTTGACTTGAGAGATAGATATTCCGTGCCTTTGTCGTATAGACTCCTTCTGAGTTGTAATCTATTTGGGTAGACAGTGGCGGAAGGACTAACTCTGGTTCTTCTTTTTTCCTGTTCTTTGCTTGTTCTTTCAGTTCGGCAAGGAAAGGAGATGGGAAGATAGTATCCTGAAGGTGTTGCTTAACTCTGGAGAGAAGAACGATGTTCCTATAGGAAAGATAATTCTTCTTCCTCCGCTTATCTAGATTGGTCAGGATATAACTTGGATTAGCACTGACCTTAACTAGCTCATCATCGGAAAGAACGTTATTGTCTTTGAATTCATTATAAAAACGGGGAAAGACAAAATCAGTAACATAAACAATTTGGTTCGGGCGGAAAACAAACCCATCCGTTGCACGGATGCCTTTGCTATCCATCGAACTCTTCCTTTTCTGATGATTTAAGATTTCAAGCAAGCACGAGAAAGCAAAAGAAAAACCAAGTTCTTCTTTTTCTTTGATTTCATCAAGCTTGTATCTTTTGATTAAGCTAGATAAGACCTTCCTATTCTGATCTTCTAGTTCTTCTTCGCCGAATCGAAAGTCTTTTGTTTGATAGAATTCTTCTATCTTTTTTTTGACTCCTTCTTCCGCTAGGAAGGGAGAGGAAAGAGTCCTGATGACTGGAATATCGAAAAGGGAACCAATATTCTTTAAATAGAAAGCATCTTCCTGTCCATTGATGTGGATGGTGATACTTGTCTTTGCTTGCTCAGGGCCTGTTTCCAGTAATCTTTTCCGGATGTCTGCAAAAACATACCTGAATTGATGAAACTTATCGGAGAAGAGATTGATGTTTGGATGATTGAGTGGAGTGAAATGATTTATCCGCTTTAAAGCATCGATACTCCTATCCGTTGCTGAAACTCCATTTCGTTTCAGAAAATCATGAACTTGGATATCTTCCTGCCTTTCAAAAAGGAAGACATGATAAGATTGAATCCTCTTCGCGCCGAGCGGATTTGGAATCAGCCTTTTGTTTTCTAGTAGTTCTTCTCTCCTAGAGGAAAGCTTTGTATTCTTTGTATAGTCGGCAGTGCAAAGAAGGTTCAGGTATTTTTTTGCTTTTCCGTATCCGATTCCTTTCTTCCTCAGAAAGGAAATCGCATCTTCACCTACCTTGTCGCCGACATTATCAAAAAGATCTTTGGTAGACCAGAGAGTAATATTCTTCGACAGGTCTTTTGCACAATACTCAAAAAGAAAAGGAAGATAATTCTCGTCTGCAATAATCAGAGTACCTTTGATATTATCTTCCATTTTCATGACTCCTTTGTTGTTTAGCTAAGTTCGACCTTGCCAGTGTAGAGATCGTAGTATTTCTTGTGGAGAGCTAACAGTTCGTCTTGGGTGCCTCTTTCTTGGATGACACCATGTTCCAAAACAATGATTTCATCGGCGTCCCGGATTGTCGAGAGACGATGGGCAATCCTGATTGTGGTACGGGATTTCCTTAATTCATTCAAGCTCTGCTGAATCAATAATTCACTTCGGGTATCGATGTTGCTTGTTGCCTCATCAAGAATCAGAACCGGAGGTTGATTCAGGGTTGCACGGGTTAAGCCAAGAAGCTGACGCTGACCTTCGGAAAGGTTACCGCCATCATCATACAGCATTGTATCATAACCTTCTGGCGAACGGCGGATAAAGGAATCCGCTTGTGTCTTTTTTGCTGCGTTGACCACTTCTTCGTGGGTGGAATGACGGCGGACATAACGGATATTGTTTTCCATGGTATCGGTGAAGAGGTGTGTATCCTGTGTGACCATGGACAGGGCTCGGCGCAGGGATTCTAGCTCAATATCGACAATATTGATTCCATCGTAGAGGATCTCTCCAGAATCAATAGGATAGAACCGGGCTAACAGGGAAATGATGGTCGTTTTGCCAGCACCTGTTGCTCCGACAAACGCCCTCTTCTTTCCTCTGTGGCATTCGAAGGAGATGTTTTGAAGAATCGGTTTTCCTTTGACATAGGAGAAATAGACGTTTTTGAACTCAATCTTTCCTTCTAGGGGAATAAGGCTTCCATCTTCTTTTTTCCAAGCATAACGTTTGGAAAAGTCTTCTTCGTCACTGATTTTCTCAAGAGTGATCTTTCCGGTTTCCTGTTCCTCTTTTTCATCTAGGAATCCGAAGATACGCTCTGCACCTGCCCTAGCCGATAAGATGTTGTTCAAATGCCTGGTGAAGTAATTGAACGGACGGCAGACATTCCGGACTAAGACAAGATAAGACTGAAGCTGACCGAAATTCAAGCTTCCAAACCTTCCCGTGCATAAGGCAATGACACCTAAGACAGAAGCGACCGCGAAATTAAGATAGGATAAGGAGACAAAGAAGGGAGTATTCCTTTGAGTGTGATAGAAAGCCTGACTGCTTGCTTCCTTCCATTCTTGGTTGGCAGAGGAGAACTTCTGATAACTAGCTTCCTCATGGTTGAAGGCCTTGATGACCTTGGTTCCAGAGATGTCCTCTTCGACAACGGAGTTGACATTGCTAAGTGCCTGCTGGGTCTTGATGAAGTACTTTCGGGAGATCTTTGCATTGATGGTCCTGAAGACAAGCCTGACAACAATGAATACAAGGACAATCAGGGTCAACCGGACATTCAGAATAAACAAGGATACGATGGTTCCAATCCTGTTGGTAGCCGATAGGATAATGTTGGCAATGGAGTCATTCAGACAGTTCAGTAAGGAATCGACATCATTGGTAAAGAAGGACCTGATTTTTCCGTGGGTATGTGTATCAAAATAGCTGATAGGGAGATTTTGCCTCTTTGCCCTTAATTGAGAACGGAGCTTATAAAGAATCTTCTGTGTTAAGACAACCCTGATTTCATTATGAATCAGAGCACAAGCGGCACCTGTCAGATAAAGAATAATGAGTTTTGTTCCCCTCGTGAAGTATGTGGCATAACGGATAGAAGCTTCCACATTCTGGGAATTCAGAATATAGTTTGTCCTATCACCTGCATACCTTGTTCCCTCTAGGTTTGCAATAGCAGTCCAGATTGTCCTTAATATAACAAGAAGGAAGAGGTACCAGTAAGGCTTGAAATAAGACCTGAGGCGAAGGAAGGTACGTTTGAGATTCTGCGGGCGGGAATGATTATTGTTCTTTTTCATTTTTCAAGTCCCTCCTTCTGAACTTTATAGATATCCTGATAAATCGGATCATGATCCAACAGCCAGGATGAAGTTCCTATGTTATTGATCTTTCCGTCTTTCAAGACAATAATCCGGTCACTGTCTTCGATGGTGGAAGTCTTCTGGGAGATGACGATCTTTGTCCTTTCTGGATAGCATTCCTCGAGGTTCTTCTTCAGCTGAGCTTCGGTAATACGATCTAATGCTGAGAAGGAATCATCGAGAACTAAGATCTTAGGCTGACGAAGCAGAGCACGTGCAATGCAAAGACGTTGTCGTTGACCGCCGGAGACATTTCCGCCCGACTGACCCAGCCTTGTATCTAAACCATTGGGAAGCGAATTCCTGATGAAATCATAGCAGCAGGCAATCTTGCAGGCTTTGATGATATCTTCTTCGCTTGCATTTGGGTTTCCCCAAAGAAGGTTCTGACGGATGGTTCCGGTAAAGAGAAGCGGAGACTGGAAGGCGATAGCTGTTTCTTTCCGGATTTCTTCTAATCGGTAGTCTTTAATTGGATAACCGCCGATTTTGATCGTTCCTTCACTGGCATCATAGAAGCGTTCAATCAGATAAATCAATGTTGATTTCGAAGAACCGGTCTCACCAAGGATTCCGATGGTCTCTCCGCTCTTGATGGAAAAACTAACATCGGAGAGAACGTTTTCTTTGGCACCTTTGTTATATTTGAAGGAGACATGTTCGAAGTTGATGGAACCATCTTTGAACTTAATCTTAGATTCTTTGTTTTCGATGATGTCGCTCTGGCTGGCAAAGACTTCCTTGACTCGTTCAATGGATGCAGAAGAACGAGTGAAAAGCCTGAAGACAGAAGAAATCATTTCTAAGGATGCCATCCTTTGAGTGGTATAGCTTAAGAAAGAAGTGATGTTTGTGACTTCGTCTTTGATCTGTGAGGGGATTGTGAAGTTAGCAACGATATTGGTACCTCCGATAAGAAGAATACCGACAATACAGGCATAAGTCCTCAGCTGGGAAATAGCCCTGTTAGAACCGACTAAGGCTAAGGAAGAGGTTGCAACCTGTTTCACGTCTTTGTTGACGAGTCCGAATTTTTCTTCTTCATAATCTTTCTTTGCGTTAGCACGGATTAGTTTCCTAGCTCGCAAAGATTCATCTGTTGTTCGATTGACACGATCGACTGCCTTCTGCAAAGCATAGAACTTCGGACGGGAGAAGAGAACAACGAATGTGAGTGCAACGGCAAGCAGCGGAATGGCAACAGCATAAACGACAGTAAGCTTAGTGGAAATCCTAGCTGCAAAGCAAAACGCAAAGAGAAGCTGGAAAGGACCACGGAGGAATGGACGTAAAGACTGACAGAAACTATCCGAAATCAGCTGAATATCGTTTGTCCTGCGGGTAATTAAGGAATTGATACGGAACTGATCTAGGTTAGCAAAAGAAAAAGACTGGATTTTTTTATATTCTTCTTTTCGCCTTTCGTATCCAAAGCCTCGTCCTGCTTTTGCTGTCCTCTTGGCACTGAAGACGCCTAGGATAAAGGCAAGAACAGCAAACCCAATCCTGACTCCTGCCATTTCTAATACAAAGGCCTGGCTATAGGAATAGGTTCCATCTGCATTAAGATCTAATCCATTCAATAACATTAAATTCATTAAGAATGGCAAAGAAATTTCTAAAGCATTTTCTAATATAATACATAAGCATGCAATGATAAAAGGAACTTTATAGGGCTTCCTATATGTCCATAAAGAAACCTTTGCATTGTTTTCTGTTTTCTTTTTCGTTTTATTCATCGTTCACACCGCCCCTTATAGCCTGTATATCATAGCGCAAAATACCCGCTGATTTGAATGGGGTAGAGGTGTAAGCGTTTTACTTTTTCTTCTCTTTTCCTTCTGATATAATAAAGTCGAACATTGGAGGTGTTCTATGACAGAAAAAGATTTCAAACGTTTAGCCGGTACGCAGACAGAAAAGAATCTGCAAGCTGCCTTTGCTGGAGAGAGCCAGGCACACACCAAATACGCCTATTATGCTTCAGTCGCTAAGAAAGAAGGACATCAGGCCTTTGCTGATCTCTTCAGGGAGACTAGCTTAAATGAGAACGAACATGCAGAACTCTGGTTCAAGTATCTGAATGATGGTTCCATCCCGACCACAGAAGCCAATCTCAAGGATGCTGCTAATGGCGAACATTATGAGCAGACTGCCAGGTATCCGGAGTTCGCTAAGATTGCCCGTGAAGAAGGCTTCCCGGAAATCGCTGCTAAGTTCGACCTTGTCGGTGCAATTGAATCCCGCCATGAAGCTCGTTATCAAGAACTTCTTCGCCAGCTTGGTTCTACCAAAGTCGTCATCAAGGAAAATGTCCTCGTTGTGTGGAAATGCACAGTCTGCGGACATATCGCTGTTGGTGTTAAGCCGTCTGTCTGCCCGGTCTGCGGCCATAAGGATTCCTTCATCCCAGAAGCTCTTAACTATGGCTGGGAACCGAAAAAAGCATAACTAATCGATTTATTGTTACTGAAAAGACTGCATTAACCTTGGTTGAAAAGCCTGGGTTTGCAGCCTTTTTTGTTTTCGGACAAATTCCCTGTAACTCTGACCCAAAGCTATTTTGGAATCTGACTTGGAGATGATGTCATAGATTGCCAAATAGGAAAAAAGCCCAAAAGAACTCTTATGCAGAAAAAATAATTCCAACCCGTTTAAAGCAAAAAAGATTGCCTTATCATTTATACAAAATTATATTTATTCAATTTTAATTAATGTTTGCTTAAGAACAAAGACTATCTTGGTTTAGCCAAGCCTTTTCCTTGACTTTTTATTTTAGGATAATATAGTTAATATGACAAGTTTTCTCTTTTTAAGAATCGTGTCTAAAGAGGATGCTTGTAAACAACAATTATTGGAGGTTATTTAAATGAAGAAAAATGCTCTGTTTCTGTTAAGTCTGGCAACTCTTGGTTTGGTTGGGTGCGCTCCTCGTGGTGAGAGTGGAACCACTACAAGCCCTTCTGCCAAGCCGAATGACAGCACTTCTGCCAATCCTACTGGAAAAGGTTATGTTGATGGCATCCGTGTTGCTTATGCTATCCATGGTAACTATCTGATCCGTGCTGAAGTTCAGATCAAGGATGAAATCGCACAGTCTGTCCATTTTGATGAAGTGGTCTATTGTGCTGCTCCGGATTCCAGCGGAAACTCGATTGCTAAGGCTGCTGTTCAGGCCGAGGGAGACAATGTCGTTAATCTTTCTGGTGTCTATTATGCTAAGTATCTGACTGTCGGTGGTGTCACTTACACTGGAACTATTACTGATGGCAAGCTTTCCTATAAGCATGGAAATGATGATTATGATGCTATTTCCAAGGCTTACAGCGAGCAGAAAGATAGGGCTAAACTCTATAACACTCTTGTTACCAACTATGCTTATGGTTCCAATGCAAACGGAGTCAAAATAGATGGACTGATTGCTCCGATTTATTCCAAGGCATCTGAAGAGTCTTCTTATTGGCTTCCTGGAACCCACGGATTAGGCTGGAAAGCCAATATCTCTAAGATCGAAGCTGGATTAACTGGCAAGAACCTTTCTAAAATTGCCTCCGAATATAAGAAGGCTTCTGATTCCGCAAAATCCAAGACTGGATTTGTTGACAGTGTTGATACTGGTGCTACCATTTCTTCCTTCAACGCCTATGTCCAAGCCGCTAAATCTGCTTTCACTGGTGAGTCCCGTGTTGTCGAACAGTTCGGACTTGATCATCAGAACTGCTTCTCCAAGACGGAGCTTGTTGTTGGCAAGGATAACAAAGTTGTCTATGCTAACATCAATGAAACCAACCAGTTCCTTTCTAGGCTTGCTAAGCGTCCGGCTGAAAGCGGAAATGATGCCCCTGTAGTTCATTTCCATACGGATGCTACCGATAAGGCTGCGGCTGTTGATACCTATTATTCTCAGTATATCTCTGTCAACGGCAAAGTCTGGACTGGTACTCCTTTATCTGCTGCTAAGAGCCGTGAATATGTCGCCTATGCCAATGGAACGGATACCAACGCTAGGGAATACTATGCTTCTTCTGCCTATCTTGCCAACAATTATTACAATGCCCAGTTCCTTCATCAGATTTCTGTTGTCAAGGATGCCAATGGCACTGCTTCCTCTGATAAAGTCGCTTACGGAAACAAGACCGCTACGAAAGCTGAATACGGCAATGATTACTGGACTACCGGTCATGGTGCTCCGGAAGATGTCAAACCGGAAAATTATCAGACCTGGTGGAAATGGAATATTGATGCTGTTGAGAAAGCCTTTGTCGGACTTGATTTCACGAACCTGACCAAGGATAGTGCTGTCACTTCCAAGGAACCAGCTGCTGATGGCCATAAGTATGTTACCATCGGTGATGTTCAGACCGGTGCGACCATGAGCGAAACGAAGACCTATGTCCAGTTTGCCCATGAAGCCTATGGCTATTTAGTCAAGTAGTTCTTCGAAAAATCTGTTGAACCAGATCTGGAAAACCAGATCCGGTTCTTTATTAAAAATGAGGTAAAAAACATGTTCCATTTATTCCGTTCCGAGGAATCTGCACCTATTCCAGGCCATAAGGAACAAACACAGGATCTTCCGATTACTTCCTTTGATCCTGAATTTGTTTATATCCCCTGCGTTGATAGTCGGGGCAACCCTCTCATCCATGCTTTAGAAGTTTCTGCTGCTGTGAAGAAAGGAACCCTTTTGGGTCTTCGTGCACCGGATGATTTTCCGATTTATTCTTCTGTTTCGGGAACGATTGAAGCCAAACAGGAGAGGATGACTTCTTCCGGCCGTACTAGGCAGTGCTTTGTCATTCACAATGATCACAAAGGAGAATGGGATTCTCTTTCTCCGAGGAAGACTGCGGATAAGACAAGCGTTGATGAAATCGTTGAAGCTATTAAGAAAAGCGGCGTCATTGGATTTGGAGGCGCAGGATTCCCGACTTATCGGAAATTCAATTCCGGCAAACCCTGTGATGCTTTGATTATCAATGCCGTAGAATGCGAGCCTTATCTGACGACTGACTATGTTTATGGAGCAGAGCAATGCGAGTATGCTTTCCTTGCTATCCCTTATCTGCTTAAGGCTAGCGGTGCAAAGAGAGTATTTTTCTGCACCAAGAAAGATAAGCCGGCACTGATTGATGCCTGTGAGAAGTGGAGGAAGAAATATTCCTCTCTTCCGGTTGAGCTTGTCTTAGCAAAGGATGCCTATCCTAGGGGATATGAGCGTAATCTTGTGACTCTGGTCACTGGAAAAGAATACGAGCACATTCCGATTGAGGCTGGATGCATCGTTGACAATATCTATACTTATATTGCTTTAGGAAGATATTTCACTCAGGGAAAGAGTGCAGATAGGCGCTGCGTGACAGTTTCTGGTGAAGTAGCTAAGCCGATGAATATCCTTGCACCTTATGGTGTCTTAGCAGAGGATGTCCTCTCTCTTGCCAGATTCAAAGCTGAGGATGATTTGAAAATCGTCAACGGCGGACCGAGGAACGGAAATGTTCTATCGGATGGTCACTATGTTCTTCTTCAGCAGGCCGATGGTATCACCATCAGGAAAAAGTCTTCCTTCCGTCAGGAACCCTGCTGGCATTGTGGTAATTGCTGTGAAGCCTGCCCGATGGATCTTCAGCCTGTTCAGATTCAGATGGCTTATCAGGCAAAGGACCTCCAGCGCAGGATTGAGCTGAAGGCAGATAGGTGCTGTGGCTGCGGGCTCTGCTCTTATTCCTGCCCGAGCCGAATTGAAGTCAGTCAGAATGTGATGGCAGCGAAAGCCCTTGTCATCCAGGCCAAGAAGGAGGCTAAGAAGTAAAATGGATTATCCTAAGCAATTTACTCCGCATCTGCGCCGGAAAGCATCGACTTTCTCTCAGATGATGGAGTTCTTCCTTTGTGTCTCTGTTCTTTGGATTGTCAGTATTATCTATTATTTCGTTACGGCTGGTAAGAGCTATGGACTGACTGCAATTCTTCTTGGAATTGTTGGAATTGTCTTTGCTAGGCTTCCGGATATCTTCTGGAATCTATCTGTATTCTTCAATAAGGAATATAAGACAGGTGCTTTTAAAGAGTACCTTTATCGCGTCACTCATTCCTATTCTTATGTCACTGGCCTTCTTCTTGCCCTTCTTTGCCCGATTGGACTGGCATTCTGGAAATTAGGTATTGGTGCTGTCTTATCGATTCTTGTCTTCAAACTTCTTTTTGGCGGATTCGGACATAATATTCTCAATCCCGCTATCTTCGGACGTGTGTTCCTACAGCTTGCTTTTACGAGCGACAGGAAGACTTACTTAGGAAGCAAACCGGATTCCTTCACGATTTCTACCGGAGCTTCTGTTCCTTCCCTTGTGAATAGCAAGAATGGTTTCTCTGCCATTGTCAGCGGTCTTTCCTTCAAGGATAGGATTCTTGGCAATTACCGTGGAGCCTTAGGTGAAACTTTTGTTCTCGTTCTTCTTGTTATCTGCGTCTATCTCTGTGTCCGGAAGATTATCGATTGGCGTGTTCCGGTTACTTATATTGGAACGCTCTTCCTTGCCTTTGTTCTTAGGTTCTTAGGAGCGGGAGATGGAGGATGGGCATTCAAGGATTCCCTCAGGTATCTTGCGATTGGTGGTATCTTCTTCGGAGGAATCCTCTGCCTGACGGATCCTGTCACTTCTCCGACAAGCCGTTCCGGAAGAATGAGGTTTGCTTTGACAAGTGCTCTGCTTACTCTTCTTGTCCGTCTGTTTACCGGTTCACCGGAAGGTGTCGCTTATTCCATCCTTGTTGCTAACATCAGGACTCCTTTCTTCGATAAAATCAATAGCGGACGTACCAATCAGAAAATCATTCCGATTGCAGTCAATGCTTCCCTTTTTGTCTTAGTCTTAGTAGCTGGACTTGCTTATGGATTAAGGAACAAGATCAATCCTTCGACTGGTATGTTCCTGAAAGGAAGGTAAATCATGAAACAAAGGTTAAAGAACTGGATTATCGCCTCTGCTTCGGGAGCTATCTTCCTCGGAGCTGGTATTGGACTTTACTTCGGTATTCGTCCTTCTGGCGGTGCTCTCTCGGATGATGTGAAACTGAGGTTTGAGAGTGATTCCCCTAAGGGAATGGATGCCTTGGACCTCTCTTCCTTATCGAAAGAGGATAGTGCAAGGATTAAGGAAGCAGATAAGGTCTTCCTTGCAGATGGCGGTGTGAACGCCTATTATTTCCATCTTAATAGTTATGATGGTTCCTTCGGTTCGCTTGAATTCTCTATCGGCGTTAAGGATTCTACTGTGGCTTATTACCACTATATTGATTCTGGCTCTGCCGATGATAGGGGTGCCGGACAAGCCGAAGAAAACGAAGGCAAGAGGTTTATCGGCTATACTCTTGGCGGAGAGGATGTCATGGCCGGTGCCACCACAGAAGAAACCTATGGTGACAGGAAAAAGGCGGTAGATGCCGCTCTTACGTTCCTGAAAGGAAGGGAGTAATATGAGCAAAATCGAGAAAACAGGCTTTGGAAAAAGCTTCTTGGATGGTCTGTTCTATAAGAATCCGTTTTTCGTCCTCTTCCTTGGATTGACACTTGTCAGGATCAGTACCACCCGTCTGGAGACGGCTCTGATTATCGGTGTCATTGCTGGAATTGAAAGGATAATCACTCAGCTTGTTCTGGGTCTGCTCCGGAAACATCTGGATAAGGTCGGTGCTTATCTTACTGCCCTTGTCATTGCAGCCGGTTTATCGACTCTCTTTGGCAGGGTTCTCGGACTTCGCTTCTCTTCCGTTAGGAAATTCGTCAATGTCAATGGAAGCAACGGAAAGTTCCTGACCATTGCAGTTCCGTTCCTCTGCACTTCTTCTTTTATTCTTGATCAGGCGGATGAAGCATTGTTCCACCCTCTCTCCGATACGATGGGTTACTCCTTAGGTTCGTTCCTTGGATTCCTCCTTGTATTAGTGCTTATTTCTCTCTTCCGTGAAATCCTTGCAACTGGCTGCATCACTTTCACCAATGGAAAAGGCCAGGAATTCGGTCCAGTCTTCTGGAATAAGAAAGTCTTCTCGCTTTCTATTCTGGATAAGCCGTTCGGAGGATTCCTCTTTGCCGGTCTTCTGATGGGTATCTATCGTTCGATTGTTGATTTAGTCCTTACTCATCAGGATAAAAAGAAAAAAATGAAACTCAAGGAGGCGGAATAATATGCAGTTCTTTGGTGCCATATTAACGGCGTTCTTCGCCCAGAACCTGATTCTTCAGGGACATGATCTCCGAGATGGTGTCCATCTTGGGAATCGTCATTATCCTCATCGCTTCTATTTCCTCATCCTTTATGTTGTCGAATCCCTTATTATCTCTGCTATCGGCATCTTAATTTCCCGCTTTGGAAAAGGCAGGGAAATCCTGACTTATCTTTCTTTCTTCATCTATAGGCTTGCAGCTGCCTTCTTAACGGGAATCTTCACTCTTATCTTTAAGAAATTCGTTCCTCAGCTGGAAAGAGACAGGCATGAGGATTGGATTGAGCGCTCCTGCAGGACTGCTCTTATTGCTGTTGGAGCTGCTGCTCTTACCTTTAGGAACTACTCCACTGCAAAATGGGTAGGCTATAGGATTGGTCTTCCCCTTGGATTTGCTTTGTCTTCGATTGTCTTCTCTGCTCTTTTTGATCGGGTGAACCAAGACAGCCAGAGCAAGTCCTTCCGCGGCGTTCCACTTCTTCTTCTCTCCCTTGCCGGCGCTTCCTTAGGCGTTGTCAGGATGAGCTTCTAACCCTTTTCTAAGGGAAATCTGATAGAATAAATACGCTGCTAAAGCAGCGTATTTTTTATGAATAAACGATTAAAAGCAAGTCTGTTTCTTTCCTTCCTCCTTTTTCTTTCTGGATGTGGAAGAATCGAAAAGACGGAACAGGTGTTTTCTCTTTCTGTAGGTTATCTTTCTTCCAAGGAAGGCAGAGTTTTGATTGATGAGGAGGAAGAGGTCACACAAGCTCCTTTTCATACGGCAATTAATGGAAAAATCTACTATTATGAAGGAGATTATTCCCAAAGCGAGCTTGCCTCGATGGAAGAGGAATTCGACTCTACTTTCTCTTATTGCCATGCTTTGACCGATCGTCATTATCATTATTCTCTTGTTGCAGAGGACGGAAAAAAAGAAATCATAAATAATATTGCCGTTCTGAATGAAAATTATGGTTCTGGAAAGAGCGTTAAAGTCGATTCCTTTCTTTATGATTTGCTTAAGAAAAGCTATGAGTTTACTTTGAATAGTGAGGGAAGGTTTAATAGGTTCTTAGGTAACATCAATGACATCTATGAGGAAAAACTGTCTTCCGAAGAGTCCTTTGATACAGAGTTCAAGAAGAATAGCATCCTTTCTTCCACTACTGGAATGCGTTTTTCTTCTTTTTCTAAAGAGGAAAAAGAAAAAATAGATTCTCTTACTGCTTCTCTTCCAAAGACAAAAGAAGATAGGAGCTCGATTCTTGTCTTTGATGATTCCAGTTCATCGGTCACCTTTAATCGGTACAAAGACACAAACCTGCAGATTTCCCTAGGCGGAAACGCAAAAGGGTTTGCTACGGAATATTTCTGTGATAAGAGGCTTTCCAAATATCCGAAAATTTCCAGGATCATCAATTCCGGTTCCTCTTCGATTAAAGCAGTTGGAGAACGTCCAGACGGACGTGAATGGAAGATCCAGTATGTCAATCCCTGTGAAAAGGAGAGCTTTTTCCTTGATAAGTACAACCCTTATGAAGTCCTTGTTTCGCATTCTGGTCCCTTTAACCTATCCACTTCCGGATATTACGAACAGTATTTTTATTCCTATCTTCCAGATGAAGCAGGAATCTATCATAAGGATTCTCCTTTTATCCGTAATAGTCACATTATCAATCCTAAGACTGGTTATTCCACATCCTGTTTTGATCAAGTCTCTGTTTTCCTAAATGATGCCGGCCTTGCTGATAGGTATACAACGGCTCTTAGGAATTCATCCTCTCTTAGTCAAGCTAAGACAAGGTTTGAGGCATGGAATAAGATTTATCGTGTCGAGGATTCTGGACTGATCCTTTGTCGGAAAGAGAATAAAGAAGGAGATGCTTATTCTTTCAAAAGGGGAGATTATGCTCCGCTTCAAGAGAATGGTCTTCCGCTCATTAAGACTGGAAATGGTGTGTATACTGGTGATTTTTCAAATCTTTCCTCTCTTCCGGAAGAATATCTTTCCCAATATCAGGCCTCTTTTTCGGAAGCTTATTATCTGACAGAGAACAGGAAAAAGGAAGCAAGCCTTATCAAAGATGGGCTGTCTTATCCTCTTGTTTCATTGCTTCGTGACTTAAAAGGGGAAAGAAAAAGGTAGATTGTGTCATTTAATCTGCATGTTATGAAAATTTTTTCATAAACTTCTTTTTTCGATTTAATATTAAAGTATAATAAGTATAGCTTCAGAGTGTGGAGGATTATAGCTATGGAAGAAAACACTACTAGGAAAACAAATCGCAAGGAACGCCCGACGATTTACGAAGTTGCCAAAGTCGCCGGAGTTTCTTTAGCCACGGTCAGCCGTGTTATCAATAATCATTCGAATGTTACCGAGAAAACAAGAAAAGCTGTTGAGGATGCTATCCAGCGTCTTGGCTACAAGCCTTCTGCATTAGCACAGGGTTTAGCCAACTCTTCTTCGACGAACATCGGTATTAGGATTCCTTCCACTGGTTACTCTTATGTTTCCAATAGGCTTGACGGAAGGATCGATGTTGCCAAGATTTATCATTATCTGACCTCGATCTTCATCACCAAGCGTACCAAAATTGATGCTGGAAATGTGATTGATAGCCTGATTCAGAGCCATGTCGATGGTGCTGTTATTTATGATGATGAGCTTGGAACGGATGAAATCCGTTCTATCCAGAACTATCATATTCCGCTTATCGTTATCGGACATGACAGGGAAGGAAATGAACTTGGTTCTATCAGGATCGAATACAAGGATCCGGTCAGGGATGTTGTGAAAGCTCACAGGAATGCTACCAAGGAGGATGATGTCTATCTTCTTGACATTGTCAACCAGGGAAAGAGGCTTGATGATATCCGGGATGGACTTCTTGACTATGCCCAGGCGAATGGACGGAAGATCAACCTTCTGAACTTTAACGATTCCTATGGTATCGTCTATGCTGGAAGGAAGGAGTTCTTCAAGACCCATAAGAAGGGATATATTGTCTGCCCACGGGATTCTCTTGCTGCTGCTGTTAATAATGCTGCTATCGAAGCTGGACTTAAGATTCCTGAGGATATCCAGGTGTTAGCTGAAATCGGTAGCAAGTATTCTTATATTGTCCGCCCTCAGATTTCTTCCTTCTCTATCGATAGGTTCAAAGTCGGTGCACTTGCTGTCCGCAGGCTTACGAAGTTAATCAAGGAGCAGCCGTTATCGAAGAAGACTCTCCGTATCCGTGCCACCTACAATAAGCGCGAGACAACAATCTAGAGGCTACACAATGCCGTTATTCTTAGAGGAAAGCTCTTTTCCTGTCCCCATACTTATCGTTATTGTTGTGGCAGGAGCCGTTTTGGTAAGTGCAATCATTCTTTTATCTTTGTTTTTTATCTCTCGCCACAAGCTGAAAAAGAAACCGGGCGAAAGGCACGAAGCTTTCGATACCAGCTATACTCAGCTCATAACGGATTGCAAACAATCTGTCGAACGTCTTGGTAATCTCGGCAAATATTCCGACGACTATCAAAAGAAATACGTAGCAAAGAAAGAACAGTACGATAAAATCTTCAATGGACGTGCCAAAGAGGTGAAAGATTCTTTGGATTCCATGGATGCTCTTCGTGTTCAAAAGGATTGGCATTCTTTACGGAACAATATTCAGGATGTTGAGCAAGGCGTCAAAGATTTTCGTACGGCTGTTTCCAAATTCTCCTTGGAACTGACCTCTCTTCTTCAAGATGAAAATGATGCTTTCTCGAGTCAGGTTGCTATCCAAGAACATAATCGTCAGGCCAGAGAGTTCTATGAGAAGAACAAAGAAGCTTTAGCTCCCATCAGTGACAGCTTCCAGATTATCTTCGATGAGGCTGATCGTGATTTTAAGAAGTTCAATAGGTTAGCCAATCAAGCCCAATATAAAGAAGGACTCGCTGGACTTTATGATGTTGATAAGGCTCTGACTCAGCTTCTTAAGATCCAGGATAAGCTTCCTCTTTTGACTGCTTCCTTGTATTCGGTTCTTCCAAAAAAGACCGATGCTCTTCTGAGGAAGAATGATGAGAGGATCAAGGACGGCTTTGTTATCAGCTACAGGCATGTTCCGGAGCGAGTGAAGGAAATCCGTTTGGAAATCCAGGCTCTCTGTTCCCGTCTTCAGCAGCTTGATGTCTATGGAATCGATGAACGTATCCAGGCTATTTCCAAGCAGATTACGGATAGGGAAGCCCAGTTCAGGAATGAAGAAAAGGCTAAAAAGGAATTCTTAAGTGGTCAGGATATCCTTTCTTCCTCTTCCTACCAGGTCGAAAAGCGTTTCAGTCGTGCAAGGCATAGGCTTCCGGAATACGAAAGAGCTTATTGTATCGATGAAAAGTATATTAATGACAGGAACGGACTTAAGGGTGTCATCGAAAATGTCAATCTTCTAAAGAACCGGTTGGATTCCTATACCGGAACAGGAAGGAAAGAGTCTTATACTGTTATTGTCTGTGTCAGGAATGAAAGGCGTTCTGGCAGGGAGAAGGCAGAAAAGACTAGGGACAACTATGATGCTTATCTCAAATCCATCAAGGAAAAGAGCCAGGAAGCTTTCTCTTATCTTAGGACGACCTACAAGAAACTTAAAAAAGGCGAACTTACTCTCCGGAACAGGAATGTGAGTTCCGTCACTTCTCTCTATCAGCCACGCTTTGAAAAACTGGAAGGCAGGGCAAAGGAAAGGACAAATCTTTTCTCTGTCTATCCAATTGATTTAAATCGGATTTTCGAACTGAACAACACCTTCCAAAGTAATTCCACTTCGTTATTGACGGAAATCGAAAAGAAGTGCAAAGACTGTCAGCTTGCTGAGACAGCTATTGTAAAAGGCAATTACTATCGTCAGGATTATACGGATTCGAATGCCGGACTTGACCGGGCGGTCAGCTGCTACAATGAAGGTGATTTTGAACGGGCCTTCGCTGAAGCAACCCGTGTTGTCGAAAGGAGGAAGACCGATTCAGCTTCGGCTTCCCATTAGTAAAACAAATGAGAGAAATCTATTTTGATCACGCTGCCACGACGAAACCCTATCCAGAAGTCCTCTCTGTTTTCGATAAGGTTTCCAGGGATGATTTTGCCAATGCCAGTTCAAGGCATGCACTCGGATTGAAATCCCATGATTTGCTTGAAAAGGCAAGACGGCAGATTGCCCGCTATTTAGATGTTAAGGACAATGAGGTTATCTTCACTTCCGGTGCAAGCGAAGGCAATAACTTAGCAATTAAAGGTGTTGCTTATCACAATAAGAGCTGGGCGAATCGTATTATTACGACAAAAGCGGAACATCCTTCTGTCAGGAATGTCTTCGAAGAACTCCAAAAAGAAGGCTTTGATGTCGTTTATCTTGATTATGATAAAGACGGAAATCTGAATCTGGATGAACTCAAGAATGCGTTAAATAGTCACACTTCCTTGGTTTCTATCAGGGCAGTGAATAATGAGCTTGGTGATGTTTTTCCAATTTCAAAAGCCTATGAAATCATTCAACAGAGCAAAGCGGTTCTCCATGTCGATGCCACTCAAGCTATCGGAAAAGAACCAATCCGCTCTTCGGATTATGATCTCAGGACTTTCTCTGGCCATAAGATCGGAGGCCTAAAAGGATCTGGACTTCTTGTTAAGAAAGAACGGGTTCGATTGGATGAACAGATTCTAGGCGGCAGTCAGGAAAGCGGATACCGGGCCGGTACTTCTATGCTTCCTTTGGATTGTTCCTTAGCCACTGCACTCCGTCTTTCCTTAACAAGTAGGAATAGGCGTCGAGAGAATGCAAAGAAAAGGAATGATTATCTTAGAGCAGAACTTTCTAAGATGGATGAGATTGTCATTACTTCTCCTTTCAATGGCTCTCCGTTTATTTTATCCTTTGCCTTTACGAAGCATAAAGGATCGGTGATTGCACAGGCTCTCTCGGACAAAGGAATCTATGTATCGACGAAATCGGCTTGTTCTGCACGGGAAGCTGGTTTTTCCTCGATTGTCAAAAATGCCGGTTTTGATGAAATCATCAGTTCGAATAATATCCGTCTTTCTTTCTCTGGAAGAGAAGACATTCAAGATGGAGAATACTTTATTCAGACACTGAAGGATATTCTTCAGGATATCAAGATTAAGGAGTAAATATGAACGAGAATAGCAACCTCATTGTTGTCTTCTATGGTGAACTGACAACCAAAGGAAAGAACATCAGGGACTTTATCAATCTTCTTGGCAAGAATATCCGCGCTGCTTTAAAGAACTTCAAGAACCTTACCTATGATATCCGCAGGGATCATATCTATATCCATCTCAATGGAGAAGACTATAACGAAATCAAGAAGGCATTGGAGAAGGTTCCTGGAATCGGCTCTTTTGCTTTGGCGGTCCGTGTCGATAAGACATTGGATGCTTTAAAAGAAAAGGCATTAGAAAGGTACAACGAGGTCAATCCTTCTACCTTCAAAGTCGATACCAAGCGTGCTGATAAGACCTTTCCAAGGACTTCCGATCAAATCAGCCGTGAAGTCGGTGCTTATATTCTGACTCATACAAAGAACGCACATGTGGACGTTCATCATCCAGAATTGATGATACATCTCTCCATTCGCAGGAAAGATGCCTATGTCTACGCTAAGAAAGACAAAGGAAGGGGCGGTTATCCTCTTGGAATCGCAGGAAAATCCCTCTGCCTTTTATCTGGCGGCATTGATTCTCCGGTCGCTGCCTATCTTAGGAGGAAACGAGGAGTCAAACTGGAATGCATTCATTTTGCTGCTCCTCCTTATACTTCCCAGGCTGTCATTGAGAAGATTCATGATCTGCTCCATGTCCTGAACGTTTATCAACCCGATATCAAGCTTTACGTCGTTCCTTTCACGAAACTGGAACGGAAAATCTATGAAGTTGCAGGTCCAAGCTACTGTGTTACCATCAGGCGTCGAAGGATGCTTCGGATTAGTGAAGCGATTGCCTATAAACATAATGACTTGGTTCTCTCCGGTGGTGAGAGCATCGGTCAGGTTGCTAGTCAGACGCTTTATTCAAGGAAAGTCATCGAAGAAGTTTCGACTCTTCCCTTCATCCGTCCTCTGGCAACCTATGATAAAACGGAAATCATCGACATTGCACAAAAGATCGGAACATTTGATATTTCTATTCGTCCCTATGAAGATTGCTGCACTATCTTTACTTTAAAAGATCCGGTCACTCATCCGGATCTAGCTAAAGTCAAGGAGATTGAAGATAGCTTCGATTGGAAGAGTCTCAGGGTTGAATGCATTAAGAACACAACGGCTGAACATATTACGGACGAAGAAGAATTCTAATACAAAAGCACCTCTTGAACGAGGTGCTTTTGTTTTGGAATGAAAACTCTGAATCCTGATGAGTACCTTGAAACTTGAACCGCTTAGGGATTCCAATAAGGACGAGGAAGATTTTCTTGTCGATAGAATCGAATTCCGTGATGTCCGATATTTGAATATCCGGTATTGGTAAAAAAAGAATACAGGAAAAAAGGTGCCCTTCACAGGGCACCCTTTTCAATTGATGGAAGAAGAACTAGGCAGCTTTCTTGCTGTCTTCGATGGCTTTCTGGGAAAGCTCAACGAATTTCTTGAACTGCTCAGGATTGGTTCCGGCTAATTCGGATAACCTCTTACGGTTAAGTTCGACATTAGCTAATTTAAGTCCGTACCTGAACTGGGAATAGGAGATTCCATTCAGTTTGCAGGCTGCGGAGATACGACGGATCCAAAGCTTGCGATAGTCGCGTTTACGTTCCTTACGGCCGACGAAGCTCTTGGCATCTGCTTTCCTGACTGCTTCTTTAGCAGTCTTGAACAGCTTATGACGGGCTCCGTAATAGCCTTCGGCGCGGTCTAAGATACGTTTCCGGTTGTCATGCCGGACAGTTCCACGTTTAACTCTCATTGTAGATTAGTCCTCTCTTTACTTGTTGATCAGCTGACGCCTCTTCTTCGTATTAAGCGAAGTGAGGTAACGGGCCTTCCGGTTGTGACGGATCAGCTTATGGCTCTTGCTGTGCGAGAGGTGGCTTGTGTTCTGATTCCACTTCTTGATTTTGCCGGTTCCAGTAACTTTGAAACGTTTGACGGCAGTACGTTTACTCTTCCTCTTTGGCATTTGTTTGCCCTCCTTGTTTTTTCGTAACGGCGTTTTTCGGATTCAACCTGACGAAGTAATCACGACCTAACAGATCAGGAGCTTTCTCCATCGTGCAGTGGTCTTTGACTAAATCTAAGAAGTTCGTCATGGTCTCTTTGACAATATCCCTACGCTGCATCCTACGTCCTTTAATGAAGACGGCAACTTTGACTTTCCTGCCATCATCAAGGAATTTGTTTGCGGCTTTGGCTTTTGTCTCAAGATCGTGTCTATCGGTTGTCGCAGTAAAGCGGATTTCCTTAATCACGGTCTTTTTCTGATTCTTCTTTGCTTCCTTGGCTTTCTTTTCACGATCGAATTTGTATTTGCCATAATCGACAATCTTACAAACCGGCGGATGAGCCATCGGGGAGATGCAAAGAAGATCCATCTGAGCATCATAAGATTTGGCCTGGGCGACACGGATCGGCACGATCCCGTAGTTTTCGCCTCCTGGTCCAATCAACAACACCTCTTTGAAATGGATGCGTTCATTGACTAAATCCGTATTCTTATTCTTGGGGCGGAAACGATTGTCCGGGTTATTACTGTTAAGTATAGGAATTACCTCCTTCGTTTTGACGGAAAAAGCGGATACCCAGACAGAGTACCCGCTTTAAAAAACTTGTTATCTTATGTGTTGAACGACTCATAAGTGCAAGCTGTTTGCCGATCGAAACGAGATTCAATCCGGCGAGAACGGGTGTTCTCTTTCTTGGTGCGACATTTTTCGCAATGATTATTCTAGTGAACTAAGTTCAAGAAGTCAAATATTTTCTACTTTTTTAATTGTTCTGCTGCTTCTAGACGGGAAAGAATCCCTTTCAGGTCTTCCACGGAGTATTTATAAGTCTTTCCGCAGAAGTCACAGGTAGCTTCAATTGGTTCGTTCTTTGCTATCCTTTCTTGGATGGCATCGGTTCCCAGAGTGCCGATTACTTCTTTGCCTCTTTCCAGTGAGCAGTTGCAGTGCCAGGAGACATCTTCCTTGGCTGTGATTTCATGGTCAAAGCCATCTAAGACAATATCGAGCCTCTGCTCTGGAGTCTTTCCGGCTTTGAGTATTTCTGTTACAGAGGGAATATGCTTCAGGTTCTCTTCCAGTTTATCAATGACTTTCGGATCCGTATTCGGCCTAAGCTGGACAATGAAGCCTCCAGCAGCGGATACTCTCTGCTTTTCTAAGAGAACACCAAGCCCGATAGCGGTTGGAGTCTGTTCCGACTGGGCGAAGTAGTAGGTCAGGTCATCTGCAATCTCTCCAGAATGGAGATTGATTGTAGAGGAGTAAGGCTCTTTCCTGCCTAAATCCCGAATGACAGTCAGTACGCCTTTTCCAATTCCACCACCGACATCTAAGTGACCATCGGCTCTTAGGGGAAGGGAGGCAGCAGGATTGGAAACATAGCCACGAACCTCTCCTTTGTAATTGGAGGTGACGATGACGTGCTTTAAAGGTCCGTCTCCTAACAGCTGAAGGGTCAGTTTATCGGAAGGAGACTTCAGCCTAGCACCCATCCTTAAGCCGGCTGACCTAAGACGACCAAGCGCAGCGGTTGCAAGAGACTCATTGTGGTGGATGGTCCGAGCATAGTCGACAAGTCCACGGTCGGTAACAGCAAAAGCGCGGATTTGCTCTTTTGCCGCCCTAGCACGGATTAAATAATCTTCTGACATTATTTGTTTAACAGCTTATCGAGCTCTTCGACAAGTTCCTTCCTGCGTCCGGTAACAGCAGAGAAGGCTTCTTTCTTCGTTAAGTCGACACCAGCTAATTTCACTTCATCGATTGGATACCTGCTTCCACCGGATTTCAGCATCTTAAGATAGTTGTCGAAAGCATCTTTTGTACCGCTACGGAAGTTCTTGTAGATTAACATGGAAGCAGTAAAGCTGGTTGCATACTGGTAGACATAGAAAGGAGTGTAGAAAAGATGCGGAATATAGGCCCAGACAAGAGGTTTCAGCTCTTCCTCTGTGATATCGATTCCATAATAGGCCTTGTAGAGTTTTGTCCTTTCATCCGAAAGAACCTGATAGTTGATTGGTTCGCCTCTTTCTGCTTTCTGGCTGATTTCGTATTCGTACTGAGCGAAGAGAGTCTGACGATAGAAGGTAGAAACAATCTGGTCGATCGATTTCTGGAGGAGGGCAATCTTATCATTCTTGGATAAGGACTTGCTCTTCCTGAAGTAATCTAAGAGATTGTGTTCATTGAAGGTGGATGCGATTTCGGCAACGAAAATGGTATAGTCCTGCTTGACTAACGGCTGGGCTTCTTCCGAATACAGGGTGTGGACGCTATGTCCTGCTTCATGTGCAAGAGTGAAGACGTCTTCTAAGTCGCCGTTGAAGTTCAAGAGGATATAGGGATGAACGTTTGCACTTCCAGAAGAATATCCGCCAGTACGTTTGCCACTGCGTGGATAGACATCGACATAACCTTCGGCTAAGACATCCTGGGCTTTTTTCTGATAGTCTTCCGGATAGTCTTTGATGGAATCAAAGAAGATTTCCTTTGCTTCCTCATAGGTGTATTTCTTCTCGCTCTTTGCTAAAGAGAGGAAACGATCATAGGAGCGATGATGGTCTAATCCGAAATACTTACGACGGATTTCATAGTACTTATGAAGAGGTTCTGCATTTTCATTGGCAGCTTCAACAAGATTGTGGAAGACGGATTCATCGATCTTGTTGTGGTAGAGGTGTTCCTGAAGGATGGAAGAATATCCACGTGCTTTCCTTTCGCTTAATTCACTCTGGACAACGCTGTTATAGATCTCACCATAGGTGTTCTTGTGTTCGTTATACCAGGAATAGAGGCTTAAGAAGACTTTCTTTTGGTCTTCCGGGTTCTCTAAAGATCCTTCTAAGGAAGTCCAGTTGGACCTGTTGACTTCAACCTCTTTTCCAGAAGAAAGAGTGATTTTCTTCGGAGTATAGTCTCCGACGGATAACTGGGAATAAAGACTCGATCCACTTCCTTCCAACGGAGCATAGTAGCTTAAAAGACGTTCTTCGACAGCGGGAAGAGTGAATTTCTCTCCACGGAAAATCTTCTCAACCTGGAAGTCAAAATCTTTGTATTCCGGATGATTTATAAAGAACTTTTCCCTATGCTCTTTGCCAAGGGAGAGAATCTCTGGGGTGGAATAGGAATCGGCAGAGCCGAAATCATTGAAGAGATTATCAATCTTAGCAAGATCGGAAAGGTTCTTCACATCCTTTTTATCTAGATCCGAACGCCTAGAAGCAAACCTTCCAAGATGATTCAGGACTTCATTTGCTTTCCGTTCTAAATCAAAGTATTTAACTAAGTCTTCCTCGTTCTTTAGTTTGCCTTCTAATTCGGTGATTCCGGGAAGGATGACCTTCTTAGCATAATCGAGATCTTTCTCGAAATCTTCCTGCGTTTTGTAAATATGAGTCAGGTTCCAGACTTTGTCCATTGTTTTTCTCCTTTTCTAACCTTATCTATTATACGGAATTTATCAAATATGTGTTTCCTTTTTGCTCCTTTTAACTTTTCTTCCATCAGGTAAGGGGTTTCCTCTTTCGCCTATATAAAATGGTTTTAGAATAAAAAACAGGAGATATCTTTTTATTATGTTTCAAAACAACTCGCTGTTCTTAGCTGCAAGCCATGAGCCGTATCAGATCCTAATCATTCTTGGTCTGATTCTCATTCTTGCAAAGTCTTTCTCTTTGCTGCTGAGTAAGATGCATGTCCCACAAGTCATCGGCTACCTGATTGCTGGACTTGTTATCGGATTACTGACTTTCATTCCAAATGACCCCTTCCAGCTCACGGTCATGAATGGTCAGAAGTCCTATGTCGGTACAGGACTTGACTTCTTTGCCAAAATCGGTGTTGTTCTCATCAGGTTCTCTGCCGGATTGGAAACCGACTTGAAGAAAGTAAAGTCCATGGGTCTACAGTCCATCATCATCACACTTCTTGGTGTTGCCGTTCCACTTCTCTTTGGTTTCCTAGCTGCCTTTGTTACCAATAAGTGCACTGCTTCTGCCGCTCATCCTGAGGGCATACTGACGCCAGAAGGACAACCAGAAATCTATTCGGAACTCTATTATGGTGTTATCCTCTCTGCAACATCCGTTTCCATTACTGTCGCTACTCTGAAGGAGCTGAAGAAACTGGATACTCCGGTTGGAACAGCACTCGTCTCCGCTGCCATCTTAGATGATGTCATCGGTATTGTTCTTCTCTCCTTGATTCTTTCCTTAGCATCCAGCGGAAAAGGCGGAAGGGATAATTCTACCTTTGCCGGCAGGATCATCAATGGTGCCCATATCACAAATACTGCTGCTAGTGTTTCTCTGATTATTGTCTTCAGGTTACTGTTCTTCGCAATCACGATTGGAATCGGATTCGTTGCCAAACGCTTCTTCAACTGGCTTGGCAACAAATATCCGCATCATATCCGTATTACGATCTTAGCCTTAGGTTTCTGCTTCGTTTGGTCCTATCTTGCGGAATATTTCTCCATTGCTGATATCACTGGCGCTTATAGGATCGGTCTTGTCTTATCCAATACGGTTGCTCAGCATTATATCGATCATCGTACGGAGACGATTGCGGATAATATCTTCGCCCCTGTCTTCTTTGCTAACATTGCTATGGCAAGGTATCAAGGTGAAGAATTTACGACTCAGTTCTTAGCATTTGGTATCATCTGGGTTATCTGCGGACTCTTAGGAAAGATTGTCGGAGCTGGCTGCGGTTCCTTGATCTGCAAGTTCAAATTCAAGGATTCCTTAAAAGTCGGTATTGGCAGGATGGCACGTGCAGAGGTGCTTATTGTCTGTGCTGATAAGGGTATTGCAGGTGGACTAATCGATAATCAGATTATGGTCTACACCCTCGTTCTGATTCTTGTCAGTTCCTTCCTTACTCCGATTATTCTGAAAGCACTCTACAAAGGAGAGCCGGCAGAACAAACAGAGCTTCCGAAAGAAGCAACGAAGTAGATTGAAAAGCCATCCCTCTCTGTACTGAACCCCTCTAATTGGACCAAAGGACAAGA
>ULPT01066973.1_pt1 | contig 71114 bp, 48 predicted proteins | sample 1953751 | NCBI WGS metagenome assembly ULPT01 (sample SAMEA4835636, study PRJEB28245) | human gut metagenome | biome: gut microbiome; material: fecal sample | place: Denmark | collected 2008 | reverse complement strand
GGGGCAAATGGAAGAATTTCAGCAAGGGATAGGCAAGGGATAGGCAAGGGATAGAGAGGGTACAAAAGAGGTTTAAGAGAAGTGAGTGAGTGGTAGGGGAGTGGTAGGGGATAGACTATACATATAACATATATCGCTTTTTATGATATCTATTCTAACAACAAATGCAAACTTAACCATCAGTAGTAATCAACAAAAACGATTCACTATACATATCTTATATCGAACTCACGTTAATTATCCCTCGACACCCGCGATAGACTCACAACAGACCCGCGACAGACACAGATTTGTGTATGTGGGAAATTTGTTGTATCTTTGCACAATTATTGAAAGTTCAATAATTATAGTTTCAATAATCCACATTCGATATGACTTACAAACCGCAAAACCCGTTTATTGTCGGGCGATATGTATCGCCCGAATTTTTCTGCGACCGCATAGAAGAAACCGCCACGCTGACCAAACATTTGACCAACGGGCGCAATGTGGCTCTGATTTCGCCACGACGTATGGGCAAATCAGGGCTTATCGAGCACACTTTCGGGCAAGCACAGATACAGGAGCAATACTATACATTCTTTATTGACATCTATGGCACACGCTCTTTCTCGGAGATGGTCTACCTGTTTGCCAACAATATATACAACCAACTCAAACCGCGCAACACCCAATGGGAAGAGCGTTTTTTCCAAGTAATCCGCTCTTTGCAAGCGGGTGTTAAGTTTGACAATCTGTCCGGCCCCCCCACCCTAGACCTGTCATTAGGAGATATTACTGCCCCAAAGACCACAATAGAGGAGATTTTTTCCTACATCGACACTGCCGACAAGCCGTGCCTTATTGCATTTGACGAGTTCCAGCAAATATCCAAGTATCGCGACGAAACAGCCGTGGAAGCCATACTGCGCACCCACATACAACATTGCCACAATGCACAGTTTATCTTCGCCGGCAGCAAACGGCACATGATGTCGCAGATGTTCCTGTCCCCGACAAAGCCTTTTTACCAAAGCACTATCATTATGGGGCTGGAACCGATTCCCTTGGACACCTATACCGAATTTGCACAACGGTTGTTTCACAAGGCAGGGAAAGAGGTCGAGAGCCGGGTCGTAGAAGCGGTATATCACCGCTTTGACGGCATATCATGGTTTATACAAATGATGATGAACGAATTGTTTGCCATTACCCCCACAGGGGCTTGTTGTACAACAGAGGCTATAGAGGCGGCTTTCCGGAATATCGTAGAAAGCCAGCAAATGGCATTCCGTGAACTGATGGACAAAGTACCGACCAAGCAGAAACAACTGCTTCAAGCGATTGCCAAAGCAGGCAAGGCACAGAATATCACTTCGGGCGAATTTATCAAGTGCTACAACTTACCCTCTGCCAGTTCGGTACAATCCGCAACAAAGGCTCTGTTGGCTGACGACTTAATCACACAAACGGATGGTGTATATAGTATCTACGACCGTTTTTTGGCTGCATGGATATGCCAAAACTACTAATACTGCACCCGTTTTTGATATAGTTACTTTGCAAACACACAAAAATATGCTATAAAACATATTTTTCTTGCAAATTATTTGGTTATATCAAAAATATACCGTACCTTTGCATTGTGTTTTTCATGGTATTAGATTTAAGGTTAAGTAAAAAGATTGGGTTGTCGTGAGACAATCCTCTTTTTTTTATATGCCATTCCTATTTGTTTTCCCCATAGATATTCACACAAAAGTTGCACAAGTTGAAAACTTGTTGTATCTTTGCATCAAATTTAACAGCTGTAAAATTTACGCCGGTAAAAAAATATCGTATTATGAAATTCTACAATCGGGAAACAGAGACACAGCAACTACGCAGTATCCGCTCATCCGTATATGACGGACATTCCAAGCTGACCGTTCTCAGCGGACGCAGGCGAGTAGGCAAGACCTCCCTCATAGAGATGGCATTAGATGACGAACCGTATGTTTATTTGTTTGTAGGGAAAAAAAGCGAGGGACTTCTATGCCGCAGTTTCTGTCAGGAGATAGCCGCAAAGTTAGGTCTCTTTGTACCTGATATGGTAACGTTTGAACAGGTTTTTCAATTTTTAATGCAGATTGACAAGCCCTATACTCTTGTTATTGATGAATTTCAGAATTTTCAAAACATCAATAGCAGTATTTTCAGCGACATCCAAAACTATTGGGATCAATACCGTAAGAAACGGCATATCAACTTTGTAGTATCAGGCTCCATCTATAGTATGATGCACCGCATATTCAAAGACGAATCCGAACCTCTATACGGACGGGCAGACTATACCATTCATTTATACCCGTTCACCACAGATGTACTCAAGCATATTTTAGCGGACAATAATCCTTCCTACACCCCTGACGATCTACTGGCATTATATACTTTCACAGCAGGTATTCCGCGTTACGTAGAACTGCTGATAGACCGGCAAGCCGTTACACGAGATACAATAATCAGCGCTGTCACGGAACGGGATTCTCCTTTTTTAGACGAGGGGCAATATCTTATGGTACAAGAATTCGGCAAAAACCACGACACCTATTTTTCTATACTACAAGCCGTTGCCAACGGAAACAATACACAAAATGAAATAGAGAGTTATCTCGGCGGGAACATATCCATTGGCGGGCAGTTGCGAAAATTGGAAGAAACATACGATATTTTAGCCAAACACCGTCCGATTATGGCACGCCCTAATTCACAGACCGTACGCTATGAGATAAAAGATATCTTTCTGAAAACATGGTTCCACTACATAGATAATAACCAATCCCTTATAGAAACGCTCAATTTCAGTCAATTAGCCGCTATCATTCGCAGTGACTATGAGGTTTATTCCGGACACATTTTGGAGCAGTTCTTCCGTCAGAAAATGCAAGAAGAACAACTCTACACACAAATCGGTGCATGGTGGGACGGTAAAAGCGAACAGAACGAAATTGATATTGTAGCCATCTGCAATGATAACAAAACAGCAGTAGTGGCAGAAGTGAAACGGCATAAAAAACGTGTAAAATACCAGGATTTTCTAACAAAAACAGAAAACCTGCAAAACAAAGTACTACCTAAATACAAGTTACACCCCGTCTGCTTGGATTTGGAAGATATGTAAAATCCTATTCTTGTGGGAGTGCGGAAAAATGTGTAACTTTGCAGCGGAAACAAAGATACGATATGGCAAAGATATTAGTAATAGACGATGAGCGAGCTATACGCAATACGCTCAAAGAGATTTTGGGAGACGAGGGACACACCGTAGATGTGGCAGAAGATGGCAAGAAAGGAATGGAAAAGGCCCGCCAAAACGAGTATGACCTCATTTTTTCCGATGTCAAAATGCCCGAGATAGACGGTATCGAACTGCTCACTGCACTCAAACAACCCGCAGACGAAAATAGTTATGTGGATTGCCCTATAGTAATGATTTCCGGACACGGGGATATCGAGACCGCCGTGGAAGCCCTCAAAAAAGGAGCGTACGATTTCATAGAGAAACCACTCGATCTCAATCGGCTGCTGATTACTATCAAAAACGCTCTTGAGCAGAAGAACCTGCGTGTGGAGGTAGGACGCGGTAAACAGGAGATTAGCAGCCTGCGCAAGAAAGTGGCACAACAGAAAAACCAGATGGTGGGAGAGAGCAGTGCCATAGAACATGTGCGTGATATTATCAACAAGGTGGCGCCTACCGAAGCGCGTGTAATGATTACCGGTGCCAACGGCACGGGCAAAGAGGTAGTGGCACGTCTGCTCCACGAGGGCAGCAACCGCGCCGACAAACCGATGGTGGAGGTGAACTGCGCCGCCATACCGAGCGAACTGATAGAGAGTGAACTATTCGGGCATATCAAAGGCTCGTTTACAGGCGCTATCAAGGACCGTGCAGGCAAGTTTGAGCAGGCCGACGGCGGTACACTTTTCCTCGACGAAATCGGCGATATGTCGATGGCGGCACAGACCAAAGTACTGCGTGCACTACAGGAGAACGAGATTACACGCGTGGGAAGTGACAAACCTATCAAAGTGAATGTGCGCGTATTAGCCGCCACCAACAAAGACCTTCCCAAGGAGATTTCCGCAGGGCGTTTCCGTGAAGACTTGTTCCATCGCCTGAACGTTATTCCTATCCACGTGCCGAGCCTCAAAGAGCGCATAAGCGATATTCCATTGCTGGTCAACTACTTTGCCGAGCAGATATGCGGCGAGCAACGTATTGCCACAAAAACGTTTGATAATGAGTCTATTGAGGCATTGCAAGCCCGCGAGTGGACCGGCAACGTACGCGAATTGCGCAATGTGGTGGAGCGCTTGATTATCCTTGCCGGCAACACGATTACCAAAGAGGACGTAGAGTTGTATGCATAAGTTTATAGGTTTATGAGTTGATTAGTTTATGGTGGTTGAATAAGTTAATGTGTTGAAAATGTTCAACTTCTTAACCATATAAACCTATTGAACTACTTATAAACTCATAAACTTCTAACTCCTCAACCTAATTAGAAAAAGTGTTTCTCCGAGAACTGAACATACTGAACTACAAGAATATACGCGAGGCCCAATTGGGCTTTTCGGATAAATTGAACTGCTTTGTCGGACTCAACGGACAAGGCAAAACCAATATTCTTGACGCCATCTATCTGCTCAGTTTTGCCAAGTCCGCCTACAACGCCACCGACTCAATGAATATCACCCACAGCGAGGATATGGCATTGGTACAAGGGGCGTATTCCATACGGAATGAAGAAAAGGAGGAGATACTTATTTCGTGCGGAATAAAAAGGGGGCAAAAAAAGCAGTTCCGGAGAGGCAAAAAAGATTACAAACGACTGATAGACCATATCGGACTGATACCATTGGTAATGGTCAGTCCGCAAGACGGGGCATTGATAGAAGATGGTAGCGAGGAGCGGCGGCGATTTCTGGACGTGGTTATCTCGCAATGCAACAAGACCTATTTGGAGCAATTGAGTCAATACAATGCCTTGCTCAAGCAACGTAATGCCCTACTCAAACAATACGCCGAACAGGAGCAAGTGCCGTGGGACTTGTTTGAGGTATTGGAAATGCAGATGTCGCCTTTGGCGGAGTGTATATATAAGGAGAGAAGAACCTTTGTTGAGCAATTTATTCCGCTTTTTCAAGAGATGTACAACGAGATTTCAGGCGGGAAAGAGACGGTTGGCTTGCAATATATCAGTCAGTTATCCGACCGCAACCTGCAGGAGGCATATACCCGCACACGACAGCGCGACCTGATACTCGGCTGGACCAGTCAAGGCATCCACAAGGACGAAATCGAAATGCGATTGGGTGAGTATCCGCTGAAACATGTCGGGTCGCAAGGGCAACAGAAGACCTACCTTTTGGCAATGAAATTGGCGCAGGCATTATATCTCGGCAAACCGATTCTGCTGCTGGACGACATTTTTGACAAGTTAGATAGCGAGCGTGTGGAGCGTATTGTGCGCCTGGTCAACAGCGACCGTTTCGGACAGATATTCATCACCGATACCGACCGGCAACATCTCACCGACATTCTCCTTTCGAACCCGGAGGCACGGGTATTCCACGTAGTGGAGGGGGGTGTACAATGCACAACGCACAATGCATAATGTTTTTCGAAAGTATATGAAACGTATTTGCAGCATTCTATTTTTGTTGGTAGTATATGTAAGTATGTATGGGCAGGCAGATAGCCTGTCGGCGAACAACCGTATCACATTTCGTGGGGCGTGGATAGCCACTGTGGCAAATATCGACTGGCCTACCGCCGGTGCGGTGGGCAATACCGAACAACAGCAGCAGGAGATGATTTTCCTCTTGGACTCGTTGCACAGCATAGGTATCAATGCCGTTATTTTTCAGGTTCGTCCTACGGCAGACGCACTCTATCTGTCTGAATTAGAGCCAATTAGCAGTTGGCTGACAGGCGTACAAGGTGTGTGGGGCGAACAGACGGCATGGGACCCGTTGGAGTTTGTGGTGGAAGAGGCGCACAAGCGTGATATGGCTGTGCATGTGTGGCTTAACCCTTATCGTGTGAACCTTGCCAAGTCGCCCGTTACGGCGATGTGGCAGAACCATATCTTCAAAAGCAACCCCGAATGGTTTTGGCAATACAACGGACAATGGTATTTCAACCCCGGATTGGACGACACGCGGGATTGGATTTGTATGGTGGTGGAAGATATTGTCAGCCGATATGATATACAGGGTATTCACATGGACGACTATTTCTATCCGTACCCCGCAGGAAAACAGCAAATACCAGATTTGCAGACGTTTAAGAATAATCCGCGCGGGTTTGACAATATCGCCGACTGGCGACGCAACAACGTCAATCTGGCAATACAGGAGATTCATCAGGCTATCCAATCGCTCAAGCCTGAGGTGGAGTTCGGAATTTCGCCGTTTGGTGTTTGGCGCAACCAGAGCCGAGATTCCATCCGCGGCAGTGCCACCCGCGCAGGTATCACCAACTACGATGACCTGTATGCCGACGTGTTGCTCTGGATGGAGGAGGGCTGGATAGATTATGTGATGCCTCAACTCTATTGGGAGATAGGCAAACCTGCTGCCGACTACGAGGTGTTGGCGCACTGGTGGGCAGAGCATAGTGCGGGTTGCAAACTCTATATCGGCATGGCACCTTATCGCCTCGAAGGAAAGAAAGAGACTGCCGCTTGGTGCACCGGCAATGAGATTAGTCGGCAAATGCGTCTCAATCGCACTATCCCGGAGATAACCGGCGAGTGTTTCTATTCCACCCGTCCGCTGCTCCGCAATCCGCGGCACGTATGTGATTCTATACGTGCGTTCTACGTGCAACCCTAATAGCATTTCGCAAAGTAGAGTGGACGTTTTGCGTTTTTTTGTTGTATATTCCAAAAAAACGCCGTACCTTTGCGGGGTAAAAATATACGTGTTGCAAAAACATAAACAATACAATAAACCACAATAAACATGATTTACAGTAAAGAAGTACAAGAAATGTGCGTTGTAGCCAAAGGTCCGAAACATGGACCGGCACCCATCCCCGAAGAAGGAAAATGGGTAAAGGCTACCGAGATCAAAGACATTTCAGGTTTGACACACGGTGTGGGCTGGTGTGCTCCACAGCAAGGTGCCTGCAAACTGACACTGAACGTAAAAGACGGCATTATCGAGGAGGCTCTCGTGGAGACCATCGGTTGCTCGGGTATGACTCACTCGGCTGCTATGGCTGCAGAGATTCTGCCGGGCAAGACGCTGCTTGAAGCACTCAATACGGACCTCGTTTGCGACGCCATCAACACCGCTATGCGTGAGTTGTTCCTCCAGATTGTTTACGGTCGTACTCAATCTGCTTTCTCGGAAGGCGGTTTGGCAGTAGGTGCCGGCTTGGAAGACTTAGGCAAAGGTCTTGTCAGCCAGTGTGGTACGCTCTTCTCCACCAAGGTGAAAGGTGTTCGCTACTTGCAACTGACCGAGGGATACATCACCAAAGAGTACCTCGATGAGGACAACGAGGTGTGCGGTTATGAGTACGTACACATGGGTAAATTTATGGACGCTGTGAAGAAAGGCGTACCTGCAGATGAAGCCCTGAAACAAGTTACCGGCACGTATGGCCGTACAACCAAAGAGCAAGGTGCAGTTAAATCAATAGACCCAAGAAAGGAGTAATGCTATGATTCGTCCAGTTCAATTTGAATCACAAGACCGCCGCGAGAAACAGATTCTCGCCGCGCTGAATGCTAATGGTATCGCTTCTATTGAGGAGGCTAACCAAATTTGCGAACAATATGGTCTCGACCCCTATATGACCTGCGAGGAGACTCAGCGTATCTGCTTTGAGAACGCTAAGTGGGCTTATGTGGTAGGTAGTGCCATCGCGCTGAAGAAAGGGTGCACCAACGCTGCTGACGCTGCAGAGGCTATCGGTATCGGCTTGCAGGCATTCTGCATCCCCGGGTCGGTGGCTGACGACCGTAAGGTAGGTATCGGCCATGGTAACCTGGCTGCCCGTCTGCTCCGCGAGGAGACTCAGTGCTTTGCTTTCCTGGCAGGCCATGAGTCGTTTGCCGCAGCCGAGGGCGCTATCAAGATTGCCGAGATGGCAAACAAAGTGCGCAAGAACCCGCTCCGTATCATTCTGAACGGTCTGGGAAAAGACGCTGCTATGATCATCAGCCGTATCAACGGTTTCACCTACGTGCAGACCCAATTTGACTACTATACGGGCGAACTGAAAGAGGTACGCCGCAAAGCATACTCCAATGGTCCGCGTGCGAAAGTGAATTGCTATGGTGCTGACGATGTGCGCGAGGGCGTGGCTATCATGTGGCACGAGAATGTAGATGTATCCATCACGGGTAACTCTACCAACCCGACTCGTTTCCAACACCCTGTAGCAGGAACCTATAAGAAAGAGCGTATCCTTGCCGGCAAACCGTATTTCTCGGTGGCTTCCGGTGGTGGTACCGGTCGTACATTGCACCCCGATAATATGGCAGCCGGTCCTGCTTCGTATGGTATGACCGACACAATGGGCCGTATGCACAGCGACGCACAGTTCGCCGGTTCGTCTTCGGTGCCTGCACACGTAGAGATGATGGGCTTCCTGGGTATCGGAAACAACCCGATGGTAGGTTGCACCGTGGCTTGCGCTGTAAACGTAGCGTTGGCTCTGAGCAAGTAATTTCGATACTGATATTATACCTCCCGCCTGTAAAACAAGCGGGAGGTCCTTATTTATGCAATAACCATAAAACTTTATTCTGCAAGAAAAACACGTATTACGGCATTCGCATCCGTAGTATCCGTATTTTTAAGGGATTGAGTAAGTTTTTTCCGCAATTGCTTATCATGGGCACCACTGACCATTATCTTATTGATACGAGACAATGAAATTATTATTTTAGTTTTACGTTGTATTCTCTATTTCTTATCAATCACCACAATACCGGCAGGGAAAGAAATTTCGTTGCCGACGACTTGAAGTTGAAGATTGGGAGATTCTCCGAAAGTAACTATATATTTCCAATAATTATCAGCCTTCAGTTGGGTTTCAACAGCAGAAGTTATCTTTACTGTTTTGAGAGCCGTACAGCCGGAGAAAGCCCCCTCGCCGAGGTCTGTAACGCCGGGGAGACTCACAGACACCAAGCCTGTACAATCGCCAAATGCGTATTCTCCGACCTGCTTCACACTGACGGGCAACTCGACAGAGACAAGTTTCTTACACCCCTCAAAGAAACGCTCGGGCAGCACTTTGAGGTTCTGCGGAAGCGTAACGTTGGTAAGTGCTGTACAACCCGAGAACATATCGTAACTCATACGCTCTTTTATATTCTTCGGAAAGACTACCGATTGCAGTTTTGTACAACGTTGGAAACAACCGTGTACGGCATCTATCTGATTGCCCTCAAAGACTACTTTAGATAAGTTCTTACAATCGCGAAAAGCCGAACCTTGCACCTCTCTGACCGTAGCGGGAATAATAATCTCCGTGATAGGAGTACAAGCAAATGCACCATTGGGAATTTCGGTCATTGTAGCAGGTATCTTAACGGATTTGATAGTAGTCTGCGCAAATAAGTCTCCACGCATAGAAGTTACGGCGTACTTCTTGCCGTTATAATTGATATAGTCGGGAATAACGATATCTTTACCCGCAACGACAGCAGTAGCCAATTTGGACATAAACGCCCAAGGGGTACTGCCGTTATGAAGGATATAAGTGATACCTTCCACATCCACATAAGCACCGGAATCATTGGAACTCAACACCTTACCGGTCTTTCCCGAGTCAGAAGTAGAGATGGTCTGTTTGTTCGGTTCCGGGTCCCAATGCGTCCACTTGATTTTGTGGGCATTCTCATAGCCGCCGTGTGCGGCGAAATAGGTACGAGTATCGTCATCTATCCAAGATGTTTGCGTAAAAAGCGGCACCAACGAAGAACGGATAAGGGCTTTATAGGTATCCCCGCCGATAAGGTCCACCATTCGACGGTGATCGCCGTTGATAACCCAGTTGTAGGTATCATCCATAGTATATTCGTTTGTCACCTCGTTGTACCATTCCACAAAGTTATTGAGAACCTCACAACGATCAATTAACACATCCCTCAGCGCATGATAACGATGCCAAGCGGGGGAAAGTGTCATATCAACCCCTTTCGACTCCGCCTTATCAAGCATCAAATACTCATCCACCAAACTTTGATTGTCCATATCAAGAACAGACGGTTGTTTGTCCACCCAATCCACCTGTGCAGCGGCTTTCTTGGGAGGGAAAACAGGTTGCTTGACAGATAGTGTGCCGAAATGCTCCTCAATTGGGTAACCGAGTGGGGCAAAGAGAGCGGTATGCTGCTTAGGAAGACGGATAGTAGGGGCTTCGTCCTGCATTACATCTTTGCTGGCACCCAGGTGTACCATGGCATCCACTCGCTGTTCCAACTGCTTGTCCCGTTTAGATTGTTTGGCGGTATTATCGTTCTCGGAGGCTTTCTCTGTGGCTTTCTCCACCGTCTTGCGCACAACTTGTTGGGTGGCTTTGTGCGCTGCCTCACGAAACAGATTGCCAAAACTCTGCGCATAAGCAACCGGAGGGCACAAAAGGAGCGCAATAGTAATGGAGATTGCGGAAAGAATGAATTGACGATTCATAGTATTATTATTTGCCGCAAAGGTACAAATAATTTTGAAAATAAGCAAAAAAAAGAAGGCGAATTATTATCAAGTCTATGGCATTTGTACACAATTAGGCGGTTTCTACCTGTATCATAGTGAGTTAAATGACAACCTGTCACATTGACCGTGAAAAAACTCATGCACATCCGCACACCATCAAACACTCCACTTTACGCCACAATGTTCATAAAACGCATATCTCACTGATTCTATAGCATTTGAACAATATTTGTTTTGTTGAAAAGTTGTTGAAAAAGGCGTGAATATTTTTTTTGTGGGGAAAAGTGGGGTAATTCAAATAAAAGTTGTACCTTTGCAACGTTTTTAATTAACAATTTAATATACCAAGACGGTTCTCATACTGATACACTAAGAACAATGAGTACATTTATTGGAAATATCGAGGCACGAGCAGACGAAAAAGGGCGCATTTTCGTTCCTGCTGCTTATCGAAAGATTTTAAACGAGGCGGAAAGCAAACGCATCGTTATGCGCCGTGATACGGACAATGAGTGTCTCATCTTCTACCCCGAACAGGTGTGGAACGAGAAAGTAGGGCAGTTGCGCCAAGCCCTGGACGAATGGGACCCCGAAGACCAAATGCTCCTTATGCAGTTTATGTCGGACGCCGAGTTCTTGGATATGGACAACCAAGGGCGTATCTTGCTGCAAAAAAAGAACTTAGAGGCTATCGGTGCACAACAGGATGTGCTGTTTGTAGGTATGCTTGACCGCTTTGCACTCTGGAATCCGACCAATTTCGGAGAGAAACGACTCGACCAGAAAGACCTTGCCAACCGAATCAGACAGAAAATGAAAGGATAACCCATGGGCAACGTGTACCACATACCGGCTATGCTTCCGGAGACAATAGAGGGGCTACATATCCACCCTGCGGGGACCTATGTGGACGTTACTTTCGGTGGCGGCGGACACTCGCGGGCGATTATGGGAGAGTTGGGGCAAACGGGACGTCTGTTCTCGTTTGACCAAGACATAGATGCCTACCGCAATGCCCAATCGGACGCACTGACAAAGGACCCGAGGTGGCAGTTTGTGCATAGCAACTTCCGCTACCTGCGCAACTTTATGGACTACTATGGCGTGGAGCAGATAGACGGTTTGCTGGCAGACCTCGGTGTCAGTTTTCATCATTTCGACGAAGCGGAACGCGGTTTCAGTTTCCGATTTGCGGGACCATTGGATATGCGCATGAACCAGTCCGCCCGACGCAATGCCGCCGACATAGTAAATACCTACGACGAAGAAACCCTCGCGCGCGTACTATATTTATATGGCGAAATGCGGAACGGACGCCAGATAGCACGTGCGATTGTGCGCGAGCGGGAGAAAGCCCCCATCACACGGACGGAACAGTTGGTACAATGTGCTTTGCGCAACACACCTCTCCTTATGCATAATGGAGAGATAGAGGTGCCGACAACGATGAAGAAAGATTTGGCGAGACTATTTCAGGCACTGCGTATGGAGGTGAATGACGAACTCGGTGCACTGCGCGAGATGTTGGTTGCCGCACGCGACTTGCTCCGCCCCGGAGGACGTATCGCCGTACTGACCTACCACTCGCTAGAAGATCGATTGGTGAAGAACTTTTTCCGCTCGGGCAACATAGAAGGCGAGATAGAAAAAGACTTCTACGGAAATATCCTCACCCCTTTCAAACTGATAGAGAAAGGTCTGACCGCCGGGGAAGAAGAAGTGGAACGCAACCCACGCAGCCGCAGCGCGAAACTGAGAGTGGCAGAAAAAATAGCACAATGAAAAAAATAAATACACACGATATACAGAGTTGGCTCAATGGCGAGAAACTGCTGAGCAACGGCATACGCAAACAGTATAAACTGATTGCACTGATTATCGTGATGATATTGTTCTACATCTACGCCGGGTATCGATCTATGTATCAGCAACATAGACTAACCGACACGAAGAAAGAAATGCTCGATGCCAAGTTTGAATATCTGACCGTCAGCGCACAATGGGTGAACTCAACGCGCCAGTCGGAGATAGTGAAAACACTCAATGAACGTGGCAGCGAACTGAAGGAAAGTACTACGCCACCGGTAAAAATAAAGAAATAACACAGGATAGCGTGTCCGACGAACAAAAAAATACGATACTGCGCTTTGCACTGATATTCAGTGTAATTGCGTTGGGATTTGCAACTGTGGTAGGCAAAATTGTCTATATACAGGTATTTGACAGCGAGCGTTGGTTGGCAATTGCCGACAAGCAAGTAGCGGTCAATCAGCCTATCCGTGCCACACGCGGCAATATCCTCGACTGCAACGGAAACCTTCTGGCAAGCAGTATGCCACAATACTATATCACGATGGATATGCGCGTACCGGCATTGCACGAGAAGAACGGGAAACTATTCAACGAGAGTATCGACTCGCTGGCATATAACTTGAGCCGCGTGGTAGGCGACCGAAGTGCGGCGGAGTATAAACGGATTATTACAAAAGCATATAAGAATAATGCTAAACCTTCGAAAATAACCGGTAAGCGTATTGACTACCTGCAACGGCGTCGGTTGGAGCAATCTTACCCGATCTGTTTGGGTAAATACAAAAGCGGCATTATGTTTGAGGCACAGCACAAGCGTATAAAACCTTTCGGAAATCTTGCCAGCCGCACCATAGGCAGCATCTATGGCGATGACGGATACGGCAATGCGGGGTTGGAAAAAGCGTTTGAAGCGCAATTGCGCGGCACGGACGGGGTCAGTTCAAGACTACGTATCGGCGGGCGAACAGAGTATGTAACCGTAGAAGAAGCCGAAGACGGTATGGATGTAGTAACGACCATAGACACCGATTTGCAGGATATTGCCGAAAAAGCATTGCGACAGCAGTTGGAAATAATAGACGGAGAATGGGGTTGCTGCATACTGATGGAAACACACTCGGGGGAAGTAAAAGCCATTGTAAACCTCGACCGTACCCAAGACGGCGCATACTACGAAATGAAGAACCACGCCGTAATACGTGTGGAACCCGGTTCGACCTTTAAGACAATAGCAATGATGGCAGCACTGGATGACGGCAAGGCGGATATCGATGACACAGTGCGGGTATATAAGAACGGTTGGACATACATTAAAGCCCACCACACCGATGCGCACCCCCGCGATACCGTCTATACAATGCGGTCGGCATTGGCTGTATCAAGCAATATCGCTATGGCAAAACTAATTACCCATGCTTACGAAGGTAGTGCGAAGAAATTTGTGAACCGAATAGGCAAAATGGGACTTCTTGACAGCGTCTATTGCGAAATACCCGGTGCACAACAGAACAGAATAGATGTGCCGAGAGATACGGTAACGCTCAGCAAAATGTCATACGGATATTCCGTAGAAATGAGTCCGATGCAGATAATAATGTTTTACAATGCGATTGCCAACGACGGCAAAATGATTCGCCCTGTGCTGGTAAAAGAAATACAACAGAATGGCGAGACCGTAAAACGATATAGTACAGAGACGGTAAAGTCGTCCATTTGCAGTTCGTCCACACTACGGGATATACAGGGGGCATTGCATGATGTCGTGTGGGACAATTATCTCGGTACGGCATCGGTAAACCCGTGGGGGCAGCGCAAGGCACAGAGCAATCTTGTGCATATAGCGGGTAAAACGGGTACAGCACAATTGCTCATCAACGGTCGCTACACCAAGAGCAGACACCGACTCACTTTCGTGGGCTATTTCCCCGAAGAAGACCCGCAATACACATGTATTTGCGTCATAAATGACCCCGCCAAACGCGGATACTACGATGCGGGCAAAGACTGCGGAACGGTGGTGCGCAAAGTAGCCGAAAAGACGATGGCAAGCACCGGTTGCTATGTCTTTGACGAAGACGGAAACAAAGTATTGGAACGAAACAGAAAATAGATAAAGATATGAAACTCAACGAATTACTGCAAGCCATTGAGGTGAAACAAATCGTCGGAAGTACCGACAGAGAGATAACCGGGATTCAGTTTGACTCGCGCCGAGTGGAGCCAGGCAATCTCTTTGTGGCACAAGCAGGAACGGCAGTGGACGGACATACGTTCATTGCCTCGTGCGTTGAAAAAGGGGCAACCGCCGTGGTATTGAGCAACACGGATTATCTCCCCGCCACCACCAACGGTACGACTTATGTGCTCGTGGAGAATACCGACCATGCACTCGGTCTGCTGGCAAGTCGTTGGTTCGGCGAACCGAGCAAACATCTGACCTTGGTGGGCGTAACCGGCACCAATGGCAAAACGACTATCGCCACCCTACTCTATAAATTGGTACGCGGATTAGGACACAAAGCCGGTTTGCTCTCGACGGTGGTGAACTATGTGGAGGACGAGTCCGTTCCCGCCACACACACCACGCCCGATGCCATCGAACTGAACCGGCTGCTCCGGCGTATGGTGGACGCCGGTTGCGAATACGCGTTTATGGAAGTCAGCAGTCATGCCATCGCACAGGAACGTATCGCGGGATTGGACTTCGACGGGGCATTGTTTACCAACCTCACCCGCGACCATATCGACTATCATAAGACCTTCGACAACTATCGCGACACCAAAAAACGCCTGTTCGACGGACTCAAAAAGACGGCTTTTGCGGTTACCAACCAGGACGACAAAAACGGACTTGTGATGACACAAAACTGTCGCGCACACATACATACCTACTCTACTCGTGCCCTCACAGACTACCATGCGAAGATTTTGGAGGAGGGTTTCGACGGTATGTTGCTCGATGTGAACGGGCAGGAGGTGTTCGTGCCATTGGTAGGGCGATTCAATGTGTCGAACCTGCTCTGTATCTACGGCGCGGCGATGTGCCTCGGCTTCGACAAGACGGAAGTACTCCGTGTGCTTTCGACACTCCACCCCGTGAACGGGCGTTTCGAAACTATCCGCAGCGACAAAGGTTGGACGGCGATTGTGGACTATGCCCATACACCCGACGCGGTGGACAATGTGATACAGACTATCAACGAGATACGCAAATCGGGTAGCCGCCTTATCACCGTGGTAGGCTGCGGTGGCAATCGCGACAAAGGCAAACGCCCGATGATGGCATCTATCGCCAAGCGCGGGTCTGACCAACTGATACTCACCTCTGACAACCCACGCGACGAGGAACCATATGATATTCTGCACGATATGGAGGCAGGACTCAACGAAGACGAACTACGTCAGACCCTTGTCATCGAGGACCGCGAGTCGGCAATCAAGACTGCTTGTATGCTCGCCAAAGCAGGCGATGTGATTCTTGTAACAGGCAAGGGACACGAAGATTACCAAATCATCAAAGGCGTGAAACACCACTTTGACGACCACGAGGTGATACGGAAATACTGTTAGTCCGTTCTTTTCTCCATTAAAGTTCCATTAAAAAGACTCCGTTAATTATCGTTAATTGACCATTAATTCATAATTAGAACCGTGTTTTATTCTCTCTTTACATATTTCAACGAACTGCCCGGAGCGCGACTGATGACCTACATCTCGTTCCGCGCTATCATTGCAGGCATGCTGGCATTGTTGGTTAGTATCTTTTTTGGCAGATATTTCATCAATCTGATGAAACGCAAACATATCTCCGAGACCCAACGCGACGAGAAAACCGACCCGTTTAACGTAGGCAAGAAAGGTGTGCCCACGATGGGCGGTATCGTCATCATTGTCAGTATCCTGTTGCCCTGTCTGCTGATTGGCAAACTGAGCAACATCTATATGATTCTGATGATTATCACCACGCTTATCCTCGGCGCATTGGGTTTTGCCGACGACTACATCAAGACCTTCCGCCACAACAAAGACGGACTCAACGGCTGGGTAAAAATCGCGGGGCAGATTACGCTCGGTCTGATTGTGGGACTGGCCCTCCGATATAGTCCGGAAGTAACTATGAATGAGACAGTTAAAACACACGTAGAGAACAACATCACTATCGTCGAAAAGACTCCGTCGGTCAAATCGACACAGACCACGATTCCTTTTGTGAAACACCACAACTGCAACTATGCCGATATGTTTTCGTTCCTCGGCGAAGAAAATAAATACCGCGCGGGGTGGATATTCTTCGTACTGCTCACAATCTTTGTGGTAGCCGCCGTGAGCAATGGGGCAAACCTCAACGATGGTATGGACGGAATGTGCGCGGGCAACTCGGCGATTATCGGTGTCGCGCTGATTGTACTTGCCTATGTCAGTGGTAGTTATGTGTGGGCGGAGTATTTCGATGTGATGTATATCCCAGGCAGCGAAGAGTTGGTGGTTTTCTTGGCATCGTTTGTCGGTGCGCTGGTGGGTTTCCTTTGGTACAACGGATTCCCAGCACAGATATTTATGGGCGATACGGGCAGCCTGACCATCGGGGGTATCATTGGTGTCTGTGCGGTGATTATCCACAAGGAGTTGATGGTGCCGGTGCTGTGCGGTGTGTTCCTCTTGGAGAGTGTGTCGGTGATTGTGCAGACGCAGGTGTATAAGTTCGCCAAACGCCGCGGAAAGCATATCCGCGTATGGAAACGCACCCCCCTTCACGACCACTATCGCACCTCGATAGAACAGGTTTTGCGCAACGACCCGACGTGCGTCATCAAATTCAAAGGGAGCAACGAACTGCACCACGAGACCAAAATCGTACTGCGGTTCTGTATTGTAACGATGATTTTGGCTGCATTAACGATACTAACATTGAAGATACGATAAGAGAACGAATAGAATCAAAGAGGATTCAAATATATTCCGCTTAATTTCTTTTATTTCTCTCGCGCCGCTTGCGGCAGCGTAGGAAACAACAAAAATACAGACCTATGAAACGAATAGTAGTACTTGGAGCGGGGGAATCGGGGACGGGTGCCGCGATACTTGCCAAAGAAAAAGGCTTTGATATCTTTGTGAGCGATATGGGTGAAATCAAACCCGGGTATCGTGCTATGCTCGACCAGCACGCCATCGCGTGGGAAGACGGACATCACACCGAGTCGCTGATTCTCAATGCCGACGAGGTCATCAAGAGTCCGGGCATACCGCTCACCGCACCATTGATACAACAGTTGCAGGCACAAGGTACGCCCATCATCTCCGAGATTGAGTTTGCTGCGCGATACACCGACGCCAAGATGATTTGCATCACCGGTTCCAACGGCAAGACCACTACGACCTCGCTCATCTACGATATTCTTCGCCGTGCAGGACTGAATGTGGGATTAGCAGGGAATATCGGCAACTCGTTGGCATTGCAGGTGGCGCACGAACAGCACGACTACTACGTGATTGAACTGTCGTCGTTCCAATTAGACAACATGTACGATTTTCGTGCCAACATCGCCATTCTGATGAATATCACCCCCGACCATCTCGACCGCTATGGCTTTGATTTTCAGAACTATGTGAACGCCAAGTTCCGTATCACGCAGAACCAAACCACAGACGACGCGTTCATCTATTGGGCGGAAGACCCCGTCATCGACAAGGAGATTCACAAACTCCGCCCGGGGGCAACGCTCTATCCGTTTGGTTTTGAAACACCAGAGCAGTCGGGCAACAATATCGGCGGCGTGAACGCGGCATGGATTGAGCATAACAACCTGATTATCAATGCTACAGAACCGTTGCAAGTACCCACCGACCAACTTAGTCTGAAGGGCAAACACAACCAACTCAACTCGATGGCAGCCTCGTTGGCAGCGCAGATTCTGCACATCAAGAACGATGTCATCCGCGAAAGTCTTTGCCGGTTTGCCGGCGTGGAACACCGTCTGCAATACGTGGCGACCGTGCGTGGCGTGCGGTTTATCAACGACTCCAAGGCAACCAATGTCAATTCCTGCTGGTACGCGCTCGAAGCGATGACCACTCCCACCGTCCTCATCCTCGGCGGAAAGGACAAAGGCAACGACTATTCGGAGATAGACGACCTTGTGCGCGAGAAATGCCACACATTGGTGTTTATGGGTCTGCACAACGAGAAACTTCGTGAGCATTTCGGTGCGTTCGGACTGAACATCATCGACACCGACAACCTCCACGACGCCGTTCTCGGAGCCTACCACGCAGCCCGCGAGGGCGATACCGTACTGCTTTCGCCGTGCTGTGCAAGTTTCGACTTGTTCCACTCCTACGAGGACCGTGGCGACCAATTTATGGCTGCCGTCCGCAAATTATAATCCCCGAACCGTATGAAAAATACAAGAATTTTGGCAATCGGACTGCTGTTGGGGGTATTGCAGGGAATGGCACAGCCTCCGTCCGCGAAATTGTTGTCGCTGGCGTACCAAGCCGACTCGTGCTATATGGCGGGCGACTATGCCGCTGCTTCCGCCCTGTACGGGGAAGCGCTGATGTGTCAGGGCGCAGGCAGCAACAATTTCTACAATGCCGCGTGCTGTGCCGCCAAGGCGGGGGAGACGGACGAGGCGTTCAAACGTCTCGGGACGATGCTGGAACGTTTTCCCGAATGGTACAGCCGCCGGATAGATGCCGATGCGGATCTGCAAAGCCTGCATAGCGATCCCCGCTGGGAGACGATAGCGGGCGAGAACAAAGCCCGCTACACACGGGCGGTCGCCGCTTACGAACACCCGCTGTACGACCAACTGATGGCGATCTGGGACGAAGACCAGTCGATCCGCCACCGCTACGTGGCAGCCTACTATGCCAATGCGCCCGAGACGGACAGCCTCAACCGCGAAATGCTCCGCACCGACACGCTCCACATGCAGTTTGTGGACTCGCTCTATACCGCACGCGGTTGGTTGGGTAAGAAGGAAATAGGCGACGCTACCTCTGCTGTGTGGCTTGTGGTGCAGCACTATGGTATGGATATGTGGAAAAAATATCTGCCTATATTCCGCGAGGCGGCGGAGAAAGGCGACCTGCTCCCGCACCAGGTGGAGATGTTGGAAAAACGGATTGAAGAATACAGCAAATGATGGCACGATACAAATATCTTTTCCTGCTGCTCCTGATCGGGGCGCTTTCGTCCTGTTCTGCAGTACGGGGGCTGTCAACGGGCGACCGATGGCAGTATGATGCCCCGACGGGACGTATTACGGACAACCTGTCGCAGGTCTATTGGCATTTTACCGACCAGCCGAAGATTGAGCAGAACACTTCGGACGGTTCGTACGGGGCACACTTTGTAGCCGCCGATAGCCTGCCTGAATATAAGGGCAAACGGTTTGTAGAAAGCGTACTGTACGACCTGCCTTTCCGCCCCGACTCGCTCTGTTTCGTCTATCGCGATGATGTGCTGCTTATCGAAACGCTCAAACCTGTCAAGTTGCAGCCCGACTATGCTATCTATGCCGATTCCGTAACGATTAACCTGCATGGCGAAGTGTATCGGGCAGAGCCGCAGCAGCGGGCGGACATCGTGTGGCGCAATATCTTGGTCAGCGGGCGGCACCACCGCCTGATATGCCTTGACCGTTTCCGTATCGGCAACCGCTATTTCGGCGTGGTCTATGTGCTGCAAAGCCGTTGCCGCCAACTCAAACAATGGCAGGCAGACGACTGGTGGGGGCTGCCCGTGTGGGACGCAAGCGATATGCGCAATATGCAGATGACGGCGGGCTACTTGCAGCACTGGCGCGACTGCTCGGTCGAAATCCTCCGAAAACACTAAAACAATGCACAATGCATAATGAAAAGTCAGGTGGATGCCGAGTGGATGTCGGGTGGATAGCCCTTTCTATCCTATAACCATCCTATAACGATCCTATAACAAATTGGTTGCAGAAATTAACGACAAATTAACGGTAATTAACGGAGGCAAAACACAATGAAACTACCAAACTTACAAAATACGGACAAGACGCTTTGGGCGATTTATATCTCGATGATTGTGGTGGCAATCATTGCGTTGTTTTCCGCGTCCAGTATGCTGGTTTATAAAGACAATTCCGTTCTCGGTCCGGTGGGGAAACAGATCCTTTTTATGGTTGCGGGCGTGGTGCTGGCTTTTCTGATACAGTTTCTGCCGTCGTACATTATCCGTATAGGCGGGTATGCACTACTATTGCTTTCCGTGATACTGGTATGGTCTTTATTAGTGCCGCATAATCCGTTTGCCGTAACGCACAACGGTGCCACACGCTGGCTAAATATAGCCGGAATTGAATTCCAACCCTCCGAGTTGGCGAAACTATCGCTTATCATCGTGGTGGCAGACCTGCTTTCGCGTATCAAGACAGAGGCGGACAAGCGCAAGTATTTCTTTTGGACACTCGGAATCACCGCTGTGGTGGCTCTGCCCGTGATGACGAGCAACCTGTCCACAGCCATTTTGATTTGCGGAATCGTTTTCCTGCTGTGGATACTGGCACGTATTCCGTTTAAGTTCTTGGGCTCCACGGCAGGCATTGCCATTATTTTCCTTGTATTAGGTTATTGTATTGTCGAGTTCGGTTTTGTACGCCAAAACCGCGAAATGAAAGGACTTTTCGGACGTGCGGAAACATGGGTCAGCCGCATCGACCGCAAGTTCGCCGGTACGTCCGACGACAAAACTGCCCCCTTTGTCATCACCGACGAGAACCGCCAAGAGGCGTATGCCAACGTAGCCATCGCACGTGGGGGCAAATCGCCTTTCGGAGTACTGCCGGGCAATAGCAAAGAGCGTGATTATCTGCCACTTGCGTATGCCGACTATATCTACGCCATCATCGTCGAGGAAACGGGCATAGTGGGTGCATTGGTGGTTATTGCACTCTATTTGTGGCTGCTTTTCCGCGCCTGTTTTATCTCTACGCGCTATGGAGACTACGCCGCTATGCTGATGGTGATGGGCTTGGCACTCATGCTCACTTGTCAGGCACTCATCTCCATGCTGGTGGCGGTGGGGCTCGGACCGGTTACGGGACAACCACTCCCGCTTATCAGCCGAGGCGGAACGAGTGCACTGATTACCAGCGTCTATTTCGGCATTATGATGTGCGTCAGCCGCGAGCAGACGGAACTGCGCAACCGCCAGCAGGAGAGTATCCATGCCAGTCAGGACGAGGTTCCGGATATAAAAGTGGAATAAAGTGTATCTTATTTTCTGCCGAAGTCAGCGGGTATCTCGCCCCAATGCTCGGTATCCCATTTATAGACAGAAGTGGTGTAAGTGTTTCGGGCAAGCCATTGCTCGGCTTTTTGCAGCATATCGAATAGTTCGGCATTCTGCGGGGTCAGTTCGAGTTTGGTCTGCGCTTTGCCCTTGCGCAACCACAACAGGGCGGTACGGCTGTCGGAATACAACGCCCATGGCAGATTATTCTGTTTGAGATACGCCAAGCCCAAGACTATGGCTAAAAACTCGCCGATGTTGTTGGTGCCGCCTTTGTAGGGACCACGGTGGAAAACCTCGGTACCCGTATCGGCTATCACACCGCGAAACTCCAATACACCGGGATTGCCCGAGCAGGCAGCATCTACCGCCAATGCAGGATATATCGGTTTATATTGGGCGGTACTGACCGTGGGAGTCTCTTTTTTCCTGAGCGGCACCATATAGGCTTCGAAACCCTCCGAAAGGGCTTTTTCGGCTTCAGCACGCGTGGCAAAACCTTTGTATTTGGCGGCTACACCCTTTACCTGTGCTTCACATTCCGCCCACGAGGTATAAATCCCCGGAGTGCGACCTTGCCATACCACATAAAAATGTGCTTTCTGTTTTGCCATTTGCCTAAAAATGAGTACCTTTGTAGCCGATATACCTTGCAAAGGTACTACAAATATCTCGGACTACAAAAACAAACACATCATGAAACACATTTTTTCCACATTTCTGGCTTTGCTGATGACGGTATCTGCCTTCTCGCAGATGTACCTTTGGAAAGACGGCAAATACACAGTTTCCGACTTGGATAGTATCACCTTCTCCGCCCCTGCCATACCCGATGATGCCAGTCGCGTGGCAGTAAGCAGCCGTGTGGATGCCGTTCAGCCGATGACCGGACTGGTGATGTGGCCGTCGCATGGGCGTATCAACGAATATAAATCATCCATCAGTCTGGAGTTCCACTATTGTCTCCCGTGTAAGGTGGTTACTGGGAAAAAGGATGGCAAGATACAGTACAACTGGTCTTACCTCGAGAATATACTCAACGACATTGCTTCGCGCGGACATCAGGCTATCATCCGTTTCCGCTATGAGTACCCGAACAGCACCGATGTCGATGGCAAGGAAGGCACTACCGCCGTACCCCAATATATCAAGAATCTGTCTGATTACCACGAGACCTATAGCAAAAACCCCGGCGGCGACGGACCGACCTACTACGCCGACTGGAGCAATAGCGAACTGCAATGGTTCACCAAGCAGTTCTACACCGATCTTGCTGCCCGCTACAACGAAGACCCGCGTATTGCCTTCTTGGAGGTCGGCTTCGGACATTGGTCGGAGTATCATACCTATGGCACAACTCCCAAACTCGGCACCAATTTCCCCTCGAAAGCCTATCAGAAAGAGTTTTTCCTCCATTTGGCTTCCGTGGTGCGTATTCCGTGGCTCGTCTCTATTGACGCTGCCGACGATGCGTATAGCCCCGTTGTGGCAGACAAGACGCTGATGGCATTGTCATTCGGACTGTTTGACGACTCGTTTATGCACAAAGGGCACGAGATAGGTTCTTCGGACGGATACAACGAGGAGAACTGGAATGCTATCGGCAAGGGGATCCGCTGGCAGACAGGCGTATGCGGCGGAGAGGTCAGTTACTACACAAGCAACGACCAGAAAAATTTCCTCAATCCGGCGGGTATGTACGGACATACATGGGAGGAGATGGCTAAGAAATACCATATCTCGTTTATGATAGCCAATGATGCCCCAAGCGGAAGTTACGGTACCACGGCACGATTTAAGTCGGCTGGTATGGCTAGCGGCTACTGTTTCCGCGTAACGGAATGTAAGACCGACAATACACAAACCTTTGTTACCGTTACCAACGAAGGTGTTGCCCCACTCTATCGTGATGCCTACTTCGCCATTGGCGATGTCCGCTCCTCCACTTCGTTGGCTGGACTTCTGCCCGGCGCGAGCAAAACGGTTGTGATACCTGCCGGATTAAGCAGTGGCACCGACCTGCATATCGTATCGCCGTATATTCTCACTTCGCAGCAGATACAATTTAATGCCGATGTGAAATAGAAAATGCTTTTTGCCCGGGACCTACAGAGTACGCTTGCACCTATTGTGGCGCGTTATCCGCAGACACAGATTTGCCTGCTGTCCTCTTTGTGTCCACCTTATATCCTCCTTACTTCTACAGCGTGTACCTACCCGCTCCTGACCATTCCGGCAGGGGAAGAAAACAAAACGATAGAGACGGTGGAGCGGATATGGGATTTTCTCCTCAAGCATCATATTACCCGCCAGGGACTGCTGATCAACATAGGCGGCGGACTGACCACCGACCTCGGCGGGTTTGCGGCAGCCACCTACAAACGCGGGATTGACTTTCTGAATATCCCCACCACGCTGCTGGCTATGGTGGATGCTTCGTCGGGCGGAAAGACAGGGTTTAATTATCACGGACTGAAGAATTGTATCGGTGCTTTTGCCGAACCGGTGAAGACCATCATCTGTCCACGGTTCTTGCAGACGCTCCCGCAGGAGGAGTTCCTCAGCGGCTTTGCCGAAATGCTCAAGCACGCCCTGCTGTCGTCCGAAAGCGATTGGCAGCAACTCCTGGCATTTGACATAGAGGCATATCTGCGGGCTATGCAGACCGACGAAGCACAAGACCGGATAAACGATTTGGCTCCGCTGATAGAGAAGAGCCTGGCTGTGAAACAACGTATTGTGGCGGCGGACCCCTACGAAAAAGGATTGCGCCATGCGCTGAATTTCGGGCATACTGTGGGACACGCCATAGAGTCGATCTCTTTGGAGCAGCACCGGAATCCACAGCCGCCGCACGGCTATTGTGTGCTATGGGGAATGATTGCCGAACTCTATCTGAGTGTGGTGCATCTCGGTTGCCCGCGCGAACCGCTACAGCAACTGACCCGCCTGATGTTGGACTATTACGGACGCCCTGTTTGCAACTGCCAAGAGCACTCGCGGCTCCTTGAACTGATGTCGCAAGATAAGAAAAACAGCGTCTCGCAATCCGACGGGGACGACACTGCCGCAACGGAAGTGCTCCCCAATTTCACACTCCTGCGCCGTATCGGCGAACCGGTCATCAACCGGACTCTGCCCGCCTCCGCTATCACGGAAGCGTTGGATTATCTTTTCTCTCTTTGATTTAGAACTTATAGGTTACGCCCATCAGAAAATTGATGCCCTCTGATTGGTATCCGTACCAGATGTCGTTGTGGCGGTGGATGTAGTTGTTGAGTTGGAAGAACACCACCAGATTAGGCTGCGTGGTCTTCTCGCGGAACGACTTACTGCCGACCACTGTCTCATATTGGCAACCGAGACTCAGTTGGATGGTCGGTTTGAGGGTGCGCTCATACGAACCGTTGGCATCGGGCATTGAGACCAAAGCGGTGCGGCTGCCGCTGAAGCGGTTGTCGCTGTAGAGCGACCAATGCTTGTCTATACGTGCGTCTATACGCAACCCCATATCCCACGCTGCACGGTCATACACCCCGTCCGCGCGCACAGGCACACTATATCCGGGTTTGGTGAAATAGCCGTTCTCTATGTTCTCCTGGCGGAAAGACTGCCAGAAATAGTAGTTGCCCCACAGGTGGATAGTGATTATATCCTGATAATGATAGGAAAACGCTGCACCTATCTTGCCGCGACCGTAGTCGCCGTAGAAATAAGTGAACGTACCGGGAAGCATGGTTACCCCTGCGGCGGTGACTGAATCCACCGTAGCCACTGTGGTGATCTTATTCTTCTGGTAGGCATACCCGCCGTAGATATCTATCAGCAAGTCGCGATACGGGCGGATACGGAAACCGAGTTGCGCATCTATAGGCGTATAGCCGCCCACGTGGTGCGACGTAATACCCGGATCTATAGCACGATAGGGCATACTTGCCATATAGGCTTGCAGCGTTCCCGTACTCAGACTCCCCTGCGCGATACCATACATAGTAAGCCATTTCTTGGCTATCTGTGCCTCAAACTCCACCTTGGGCGAGGGCGCAAACGTAACCTGATCCATATTGGACAAGAACTGCCCGCGACCGATATTGATGTCGAAGTTCACACCGGCATGGATGGAGAAACGGCGTCCCAGGTAGGCATAGTACGGCTCTATACGCAGCGCGTGGCGCGAGTTGAACAGCGTGTCTGCCACTTGGTCGGTTTGCAGAAACGAGTTCTGTACATAGACCCTTCCGCCCACGTGGTGTGCATCGCTGCTCCAATCAATGTTGACCGTGGTGCGCACCTGGTGTTCCGACACATAGTCGGGCAGCGCAAAAAGCGTATAGCCCACTTGCGCCTGGTATTGGATATCCGATTTGTTGTTGCTCTTCACACCCGCAAACGCATCTACCGTCCATATATTCTGTTTGTCCTCGGGCTGCAAATCGCGATAGTGCGCCGCCGTCAGACCCTTGTCGCCATCGTAGTACCGCCCGTAGCGGGTATAGAAACGGTTCGCTCCGCGAAAACCGAAATAGAGGTCGCACGTAGAGAAAGTATGACGGAAATCGAAACCTATGCGGGTATTGCTGTTTGCCCGACGACCCCATTCGGCACGATGGTTGGCATAGACATCCAGAATGCTGTTTTTCTGGTCATCCAACCGGTAGCCGAAATCGAACAGCGTATTGGTATGCCCCAGTCCGCCACGCACATATCCGTTGTATTGGTGTGGGGGGGTGAAACGCATCGGCTGACTGAGAAGCGAATTGGTGTTGAAAGCCGGCGAGAAAGTGGCATTATAATCGGAGTAAACCACTTCTGCGGCAGGCAGAGTGGTCTCCTGCACTTTCGGACGGACGTTTATCTTGCCCGCCGACTGCACAATCGGTTGAAACTCACGCTCCACCGTCACATTGCGGGTAAGGGTGGTATCTTGGGAAAAGGCACAATGTACGATTAGCAATGTACAATTAACAATTAATATAATGCGCTTCATATCAGTCTTCGCTTTCGGGTTCTACTACTTGTTCTCTTTCTTTCTCGTCGAGGGCGGCAATACGCTCGCTCACCATCGTGGCAATGTCATCCTGCCCATGGTAGTTTGCTTGCAGGGTGAGCAGATATTGGCGGGCTTGGAAATCATCGCCGCGACGCATATTGATGTCCGAGAGCAGCACCAACGCACGGGCCAACCAGTATTGTTGCTGGGTGTTCATCCCTGCAAACGACATCACCTCCGCCTCTGCCTGGTCGAGGTGCCCGAGACGATACCGGCAATCGGCAAGCAAGTATTTGGATTCCGCGCCTATGGCGGTGCGCACCTCCTTCGCCAGCGGGGTCAGGTCGCCGATGGCCTGTTCGTATTGCGACATGGCAACGTATGCCTTTGCGCGATTATACAGCGCCTCCTTGCGCACATCGTCCGCCACGGGTTCGTCGGCGAGTATCTGGATGGCAATGTCAATCGTCGACTGGTGGTTGCCTATGTAGTAACTGCAACGCAAGATACCCAAACGGGCGATATTGATCTTTTCGCGGTCGGATGCCTGCGAGAGCATTCGGTAGAAATAGTCGAGCGAGGTGCGGTAATCCTGTGCATCATAACTCAGTTCCGCCACACGCATACAGCCCTCCTCCATATACGGGTTGCCTGTGATGTCGGTCAGCGCCTTGTATTCGCGCAGGGCATCGGGCTTCTTGCCCATGCGGTAATAGGAATCGGCTATATAGTATTGTGCCGTCGTGCAGTAGCGGCTGCCCGGGCAGTACTTGCCAAGATAGACTGCCAACGCCGACGCCGCACGCTGGTAGTTGCCTTGCATGTATTGCAGTTCCGCGGAGGCGAAACTGAGCGAGTCGTCATGGGTGGTAACCTGCATGTTCATGCGCCCGAGTTGCTTGGTATAAGCCAGATACTCGTTGATATTTCCGTTCTCCACATAGAGTGCCTCCAGACCGTCCAACGCCGTATAGGCCTCTTCGCAAGCGGGATAGGTCTCTATCGTATGCTTGTAGGCGGCAATGGCTTTGGCGTCCTCGTGCAGATTGCGGTAGAGCATAGCCCGCTCCAGCGACGCCTTGCGGGCGAGGTTGCTGTTCGGGTAGGTCTGGAGCAGTTGTTCGTACGAGGCTATCGCAGCACGCTCGGCGTCCAACTGCAGTTGCGCACGCGCCATCTCGTAGAGACCGTCGTCAGCATAGTCCGACTTCGGATAGCGCGATACCAGCGTGCGCATCGTATTTATCTTCTCCTGGTATTTGTGTTGCAAACCTTGTGCATATCCGCGTTGGAACGTGGCATAATCCGCCCCCGTGCCGTTCTTGTCCACCACCTGACCGTAGTAGGCAATGGCTGACGGGAAATTGCGCGCATTGAAATAGCAGTCGCCTATACGGTTGAGCGCATCGGCGTAGGTCGGATCGTTCGCATCGGCATTGTCTATATAGCGCAAAAACTGCGTCTGCGCTTTCGGATAGTCTTTTTGTGCAAAATAGGCATAGCCGCTCAGGTAGTTGACCTGCAGGTAGTTGCTCGACCGCCGTACATCGCTCTGCGCCATATACTTGTTCAGGTCGCTGATGCAGGCTGTATAGTCGCGCAACCGGTAATTTGCCTCCGCACGCCAATAGTACGCCTCGGTCGTGTATTGCGCCGACTCGCTTGTATGGTCGATTACCTCCGTCATGCGCACGCGTGCCTGGTCCATCTTGTTTTGCAAGAAAGCGTCCACGCCCAACTGATAGCGCAGATACTGCTTGGTTTGCAGCATCTTGACCGTCGGATGGTCTATCGAATCTAATACCGACAACGCCGAAGCATAGTTGCGCGACCGCACAAACGCATCGCTCAACAGCGCATAGATCTCGTTCTCGTATTTGCTGTCCGGAAACTCGTTCAGAAAGTCGGTAAACGCACGTACGCTCTCCCCGAGAGCAGTGGACGAGTTATAAGTACAGAGCGTGTAGTTGTAGAGTGCTTCCTCGCGCACTACGGGCGTCAACCGATAGGCGGCAGCGGCCTGATACGATAGTTTCGCCTGCTCGGGCTGACCGAGTTGGATATACGCGTTTCCAAGCGTCAGGCACACGCTCTCCGAGATCGTGTCGTTCTCCTGTTTCACCTGCTTCAGGTAACCGACCGCCTCCTTGTATGCGCCGAGTTGATACTCCGCCATTCCCAATAGATAGAGGTCGTTGCGCACTAACGGCACATCGGTCGAGCGCACCTGCTTCTCGTATACCTGCAGGTGCTCCACCGCTTTTTCCAAGTCCTTCAGCGAAGCGGTCCTTTGTCCTTCCTCCTTTGTCCTTATTCCTTTGTCCTTACTCCCTTTCAGGTAGTACATCTCGCCCAGCATACGATGCAGTTCCGCATTGTTCTCATTGCCCGGTTGGGCTGCCAGCAGTGCCTCCGCACGCGGCTCCACCTCGGTATATTCCTGCTGCGCATAGTAGATCTGCACGATATAATAAGGTACGGTCTTCTCATATTCGCTCATATCCTCTATCGACAGCAGCACGGGCAGTGCCTTGTCATAGTTCTGCTGTTTGTACTGCGTATAGGCGTAGTAGTATGTAGCCTTGATGGTATAGGGGTTCGCCGTCTTTTTCAGTTGCGCGAAATAGACCGCCGCACGCGAGTATTGCTGCAGCATCAGGTAGCAGTAGCCGCGATAGAACTGATAATCTGCCTGGTGCGGGCGGGTCAGCGCCTTATACTCCACCTGTTCCAACTCTTTGCTTGCCTGTTTCCATTTGGCTTTCTCGGCTTGCAGCACGCCCGACATAAAGTGTATCTCGTCCTCGTACGTGGTGTACGGATACTTTTGTAGATAGGTTTTCAGGTCCTTCTGCAGCGTCTTGTCTCGTGACTCAAAGCGTTCTGCAATACGGTTATAGTCGGTTTCCATCTGTGATGGTTGCGCATAGCCTGCCATGCCCCATAGCAATAGGGCAAGTACTACCAAGAATCGGTTCTTTCGCTTCATATCAGTCTTGTTCTTTTCTTATACTAACCTATATCGGTTTTATCCCGTTCGATTTAGCAAGGGATACGCAAGGGATGAGCAAGGGATAGACATCCCGTATCAACTCCTAAATCTATATATGCACCATACTCCCTGCACCCCAATCGGGGTACAAGGAGTGGTACATCATCATCTTTTTCCAACCGCCGCAGCCCACCCCAAAACATCCAACCTCCAACAGCGCAAGCGATCCAACAGCCGCAGGCGGTCCAACCTCCAACAGCCGCAGGCGGTCTTTTATCTCCTCGTCTTCCGTCCGCGCTGTTGGGCTTTCTTCTTGTTCCTATTGACAGCAGCAAAAATAATACCACCGACAACCAAAACCAGCACAACTGCCAAGAAAATTACCATTCCGCTCGACAGGTTGTCGCCTTTCACGCGGTTCCACATCTCCAGCATATCCTTGGTTTGGTCGCCGCAATCGTGCATCAGTGCGCAACGCTCAATCAGACTTCTGTCCGGGTAGAACACTTGGTTGGCGTGTACCGCCGTAGCACCCTCGCCGAAGAAATAACTCAGGTCCACCGTATCCTCGTTCTCGGCTGCGTCGTCGGCCCATTCCAGTATCTCGGGCGATGCGATTACACTCACATAACCGATCTCCTCCATATTCAGAATAGCATTCTCCGGCATACACAGATAGTTGATAAAGTAACTGGCAGCCTTGGTGTTCACGGCATATTTGGGGATACACCAGCCGTCGAACCATACATTCGAACCCTCTTCCGGTACGATATAGTCCAGTTCCACGCCCTCTGCAGCCTCATCGATAGCCCATTGAGCGTCGCCCGACCATGCCACATCCATCCACGAGTTGCCTTTGCACATCTCCTCCTTGCCGAAATCCACTTCCCAGCCGGCAATATTGCCCTTCGCCACCTTCAGCGTGTCCTCCACACGCTGGATACGCTCCGGAGTGATGTGTGCCACCAGGTCGGCGCGGGTTACCTCGCCGCGCGCAATCTCATCTTTGTATGCATACAGCACCACGCACGAATAGATGTCGCGGAAAGCGTCTTTCATAAAGATCTTGCCCGCAAACTTCGGATTGGTCAGAAACGACCACGACTTCAGGTCGGCGGCGTCCACGTGAGCCGGATTGTACAGAATACCCGTCGTACCCCACATATAGCCCACCGTATAGTCTGCCACATTCACACTGCTGTCGGGAGCCATCTCTTGGAATTTCTCCAGCGCAAACGGAGCCACGTTGGTTGTGTAGTCGGGGGTCTCGCCGAAGTCCTTGTTTATCTTCAGCAGAAGGTTGTTGCGCAGCATACGCTCAATGATATACTCGCTCGGGCAAATCACATCATAGTCCTCGTGTCCCACCTCTATCTGGGTGAGCATCGACTCATTGATGTCGAAAGTCGAATATTGTATGGTTACGTCCTCGCCCGTCTGCGCCTTGTACCACGCTGGGAACGTGTTGAGTACATTATCCATGTCGATATAGTCTGCCCAGTTATACACCTTCAGCGTGTGCGCACGGTCAGCAGCCTGAGAGGCAGCCGGAAGGGTTATACCTGCAAAAGTCAGTGCTGCCATCAGCACCAAAGCAAAAAAGGAACGTTTCATTTCTTTTTAATAGATTTTTGTTGTTTGTTAGTACGAAGATTGATTATCAACAGCAGCACCAGAATGGTGAGGAAGATAAGGCTGAATAGAGGACGCAACTCGGGAGTCAGACCGCCCTTGCGTGCGTCCGCATAAATAAAGGTGGACAGCGTCTCCAGACCGTTGCTGCCTTTCGTGAAGAATGTTACGCCGAAGTCGTCAATCGACAGCGTGACGGACAATATAAAACCGGAAATCATACCCGGCCATAGTTCCGGCATCAGCACCTTGCGCAGTGCCTGCAGCGGCGTGGCACCCAGATCGAGCGCCGCCTCGTAGATGTTCGGGTTCATCTTTGTCAGTCGCGGCATCACGCTCAGCACCACATAGGGCGTACAGAACACCACATGCGCTATGATTACCGTCGCCAGACCGCGGCTTATCCCCAGGAACACAAACAGAAGAAACAGCGATATACCTGTCAGAATATCGGGGTTGATCATCGGGATAGAGTTCATAAAAGTGATGATACGCCGGTCGCGCTGGCGCATGTTGTAGATACCTATCGCCGCCAATGTACCGAGCAGCGTCGACATCACCGCAGCCGACAGGGCGACTATCACCGTGTAGAGCATCGCGCGGTACAGGTTCGGATCCACCTGCACCTGATCGACGTAGTCATATCCCGTCAGCAGGTTCTCATACAGCCCGAAGGTAAAGCCTGTCCAGTTGCCGAAAACCTTGCTCTTGGTGAACGAGAATATAAATATAAGGAGTATCGGTGCATACAGCACCACCAATATCAGCCATAGATACGCCTGACCGGCAAAGCGGGACCAGAAGCCGCGGCGTTCCACCATCGAACCGTTTTTCATACTATGCCTCCTTCCCTGTTATTCTCGTCTTTCTGTCCGAAGAACGAGGTCATACCGATGATTATCAGCAGAATGAGCGACAGTGCCGCACCGTAGTTCCACATCGTGATACCGCCCTCCGAGAAACTGCGCTGTATCAGTGAGCCGAAAAGCGTTATCTTGTTGTGCGTCAGCAACTCCGAGATCGCAAAAGTCGATACCGTAGGCATAAACACCATGATGATACCCGAATACACACCCGGCATCGACAGAGGCAATATCACCTTCGTAAACACCTTGAAGCGGTTCGCCCCCAGGTCTTGCGCCGCCTCCACCAAACTCATATCCATCTTCTGAAGCGTGTTGTAGATCGGATAGATCATAAACGGCAGAAAATCATATACCATGCCGAACAGCAATGCACCCTCGCCCAACGGCAAACCGAACATATGGAACAACTCCACCGTGGCTATCGTACGCAGCAGGAAGTTGATCCACATCGGTAGGATAAACAGTATCGCCATCACGGCAGGCGTACGGAACGACTGCATCGCCATGATATACGCTGCCGGATAACCTACTACCAAGCATATAATGGTCGTTATCAGCGCAATAGCCAGCGAGTAGATAAACGTGTTTACCGCCTCCGATTTGGTGAAGAAACTTACAAAATTCTGTATCGTGAAATGCCCCTGCGGGTCGGTGAACGCATATACGCCGATCAGCAGCAGCGGCAGCAGCACAAGACAGATTAGGAACAGCACATAAGGCCACGCCCACGTACGCCGCGACTGCAGCATACGTCCCCATTTACTTGTTTTCATCGCTCCCCTGTCCTTCGTCCTTTGTCTTTGGTCCTTCGGCCTGCTTCTTGTAGAGCCGGATATAACTCGGCGCTATCTTCACGCCCACACGGTCGCCGTCGTCCCATACATCGTTGGTGTCCACGTATAGGTCGTCGCCGTCGTCGGTACGAACCTGCAGATGATAGTGGTCGCCTTTGTATAGGATAAAATATACCTCGCCTTGCAGTACACCGTCTTCCTCGTCGTCCTGTAGGTTCACACGCTCGAAATCCACTTCCACGTCCACCGCTTCGCCTACGCTGAAACGCTCTGCAGTGCGGTCGCTGATGTCCCATTCCGCATCCAGAAACTCCACCTTGTTGCCGTCCAATACCTTGCCGTCAAACGTGTTGCATAGATGGCTTTTTTTCATCACCTGTATATCCTCCGGCTTCACCACCAACCCCACTCTGCGGCCGGGGGCGTAAGCGTGATAGTCCTGTATCATCAGTTCGTAGCCGTTGTCCGTCAGCATCGTCATCTCGTAGTGCACGCCCTTGAAGATACAACTCTGCACCACGCCGTACAACTGCCAGGGGTCGCTCGTATAGTCCTCCGCATCCGCTGCCGCCACAGGATCCAAATCTTTCAGCGCAGCGGTCTTTTGTCCTTCGTCCTTTGTCCTTTGTCCTTCGTCCGCATAACCTATATACCAGTCCTCCGGACGAACCACTACATCCACTTCCTGGTTCTCGCCGAAACCCTCGTCCACGCACTCGAAGTCGCGGCCGCAGAAATGTACCAGCCGGTCGCGAACCATGGTGGCATCGAGTAGGTTGCTCTCGCCGATAAAGTCCGCCACAAAGCAACTGTTCGGCTCGTTATATATGTCTGTGGGAGTACCTATCTGCAGTATCTTGCCCTCGCGCATTACCACTACGCGGTCGCTCAGCGTCAGCGCCTCTTCTTGGTCGTGGGTTACGTAGATAAAGGTGATACCCAGTTTCTTGTGCATCTCGCGCAACTCCATCTGCATGTCCTTGCGCATCTTCAGGTCGAGTGCCGCCAACGGTTCGTCCAATAGCAGCACTTCCGGCTCGTTGATGATAGCACGCGCTATCGCTACACGCTGCTGCTGACCGCCGCTCAACGAATCCACATCGCGATACTCGTAGTCCGACATACTCACCATCTTAAGCGCTTTCTTTACGCGCTTCTCCATCTCGGCTTTCGCCACACCTTTCAGTTTCAAACCGAAAGCCACATTCTCAAATACATTCAAATGGGGAAACAGGGCATACTTCTGAAACACCGTATTCACGGGGCGTTTGTGCGGTGGCATATCCGTTACGTCTTTGCCGTTCAATAGAATATCTCCCGACGTCGCCACCTGAAAACCTGCAATACATCGCAGCAGAGTGGTCTTACCGCAGCCCGAAGGACCCAAGATTGTTACAAACTCGCCTTTCTTAACCTGAAGGCTCACATCGTCTAAGGCAAACTTACCATCCTCAAACTGTTTCGAGACATGGTTTACCTCAATGATAAAGTCAGACTTTTGCATCCGCGTACTTTAGACAACTGCGCTTTTCTATATCTGCGCAAAAGGTAAATAAAAAAGGAACGGGGACTTACTCTATGTTTGGAATGCCCCAACTTATATTATTAAGTTTATTATTTCTATCAAAAACAGCCGCAAAGGTACTGCTTTTTTGCGAATTACACAATATAACAAAGAATTATATGAAGAACAAAAAAAATTAATGGCTCAATTAACGGCAATTATGTGGAGAACAACAGAGAATTATATAGAGAACAATGGAGGAATAGAAAATTAACGGTCTAATTAACGGCAATTAGCGGAGAACAAAAAAAACGGCAATTATATGGAGAACAACAAAATAACGGCAATTAGCGGAGAACAACAGATTAACGTTTCCCCCCCAGCAGGAAATCCTCAATTATCTTCACTATCTCCTCTTTCGGGTACAATCCTTTCAGCAATGCGGGTTTGCCTTCCACGGGGATGTACATCACTTGCGGGACACTCGATATCTGGAACACGTATGCCAGTTCGCGTTCCCGCTCGGTATCGGCTTTGTAGAACACCACTTGGTCGCAGTACTGCTGGCTCAGTTCTTCCATTATCGGGGCGAGCCGCTTGCATGGACCGCACCACGTGGTATAAAAATCAATCACACAAGGTTTGTCCCCCTTGTATTTCCACTCTTTCTCTTTCGTATAATCGAAGATTCGCGCCTTGAACTGCTCCGTAGTCAGGTACACCACATCCTCCGCCATAGCGGGCATAATACACCATAGCAGCACCGCCACTACAGCCGACAAACGTATTTTTCTCTCCATAATCATAAAAACATAAAACAAAAATACCGCTGCAAAATTACAAAAAAAATACGACCCCCGCAATATATATAGATAATTATAGCCTTAATTAACGGTACACCGTGTTTTGTCCGCTTTCTGTAATGCCAATTACATGGAGAATAGTAATATGGAGAAATAAAAAATTAATGGCTCAATTAACGGCAATTAGCGGAGAACAATATAGAGAAATGGAGGAATAAAAAATTAACGGCAACGGTACACCGTTTACATATTCCTTTTTTTGAGATTTTATAGTAGCCCCGTCATATAGACAGGAACCAATTGGGTCATTCCGTCCTTGTGCAAATCCTTGGTATAGATTAGATACCGGTTGCCGATATATGCCGAGAACTTCTTGCAGAACTCGTCCAACGACTTGTGCATCTTATAGCCTGACGATTTTACCTCTATCGGGCATAGTTTGCTTCCACGGGAAAGGAGAAAGTCCACCTCATAGTTGTGGTTTGATGTAGCAGACCGCCAAGTGTGGTAAAACAAGCGGTTTCCTGCAGCCACCAGCATTTGCGCCACCACATTCTCATAGACATAGCCTAAATCTGCAGGGAGTTTGTCGCTCAATAATTTCCGATAGATTTCATTGTCCGTTACACTCTTGTCCCAAAACGCCAATGTGATGAACAAGCCCGTATCACCCATATAGAGTTTATATTGTCCATAGTCTGTATGCGAGGGCAACCCTACATTAGGCTGATTGACATGATGAGCAAAATTAACGGTCATACTGTCTTCCATATCACGCAGGAATTCATCCATGGTCTCCTGTTCTTCGCTTCGCCCTAATACACCTGTGGACATATAGCGAGAGGCATTGCCGGTCAACTGAGCAGGGATGGCACTAAATAGTTTCGAGATTTTGCCTGAAGGGTCAATCTTCAAGAAATCATCCAAATAGAGTTCGATGATTTCACGTTTCTTTTGGTCCACTTCTGCCAAGTTGTTCGTATCAAGATACGTATTTACCGCTTGCGGCATTCCGCCGACCAGCATATAAAGCCGGAAATCCCGCATCAGTTTGCGCGTTACCGCATCACCCATCGCCTGCATATTAGCCAGTGCCTCTTTCAACAAGGGAACGGTAACTTCATCATCCAGTGCCCACTTGAATTCCTCGTAATCCATCGGGTACATAGTCAAACGGGTTTCCTCGCTGGGAATGACAATACCCTTCGTATGTTTCTTGATACTCAACAGCGAACCTGTTTCGATATAGTCATACCGGTGGTCTTTGACGAGGTACTTAATGGCTTCGCGTACCTTAGGGCACTTCTGTATCTCGTCGAAAATAATTACCGATTGCCGATCATACAAACGCACACCATATATGAATTGGAGTTGCAGAAAAAAGTTGTTTCTGTCGGAGATATTCTCCACCGCTTCCCATAGTGCGGCAGGAGCGTCTGCAAAATCCACAATGATGTAACTTTTGTATTCATGTTTGGCGAACTCCTCGGCAATAGTTGATTTGCCGACTCGCCGAGCCCCCTTGATTAGCAAAGCAGTAGAACCATCTTTGGTTTGCTTCCACTCCTGCATTTGGGCGTAAATCTTCCGCCTGAAAGTACTTTCTGTATCCATAATTGCTGAATTTGAGACTGCAAAATTACAAAAAAACAACGGAATCCCCAAATTTTTTCCGCCAATTATGTACTAAATCCCATAAGTTTATAGCGGAAATACGTATCGAATCCCACAATTCCGATTTTGATATACAACGTTTTGTAGCAGAAAAAAAAATTAACGGCTCAATTAACGGCAATTAGCGGAGAACAATATAGAGAAATGGAGAAATAGAAAATTAATGGCAACGGTACACCGTATTTTGTCCGCTTTCTGTAATGCCAATCACATGGAGAATAATATAGAGAAATGGAGAAATGGAGAAATAGAAAATTAATGGCTAAATTAACGACAATTAGCGGAGAACAACAAAAAATTAATGGCTTAATTATATGGATAATTATACGTTATACAACACAAAACCGTATTTTTATACAACTTCTAACAATTTTTGCACATCCATACTTAAAATATGCATTATCTTTGCACACATTTTCTAATTGGGCTCCTACGCCCCAAAATACATCATTTAACTGCAAATCTAAAATATACCACAATATGCAACATCTCTACACTCGTTATTCTGAAACTCATTCTTCACTCCGAAACGTTTTCGCACGTCTTCGGCAATCCGTCTTGGCTAATTCTCTCCGTACCGTCATTCTCCTCTTTGTACTCGCTTTGTCGTGTAACGTATGGGGAGAGGTAACTTTATTCTCGTTAGACTTTACTTCACTTGCCGCAGGCACAACTAATAACCAAAAACGGAGTGTTGATACTATTGTAAATGGAACGACTATTACATTTATTGGAAATAGTACAAGTAAAAGTGTTACATGGGGAGCAGATGCAGGTGGAGTTAATTTCGGAGGTCAAAATATGGGTACTGGTATTAATCAACATTCTGTTAGAATTCCATTGAATAATATCAATGGAACGATTACTATCATATTAAATACCCTTTATAATACGAAAAAAAGTTCTTTTAAGTATTCAGTATATTCTTCCGACTTAAAAACTGCTATTGTGTCTAACCAGACGGTATACGATGATGATAAAGATGGAATAATATCTTTTACGTTGGGTATGGATAAGGCATTACCGAATTCTGTTTATTTGTTTTTAGGAGAAGGTAGTACTTCTTATACAACGATTAAATCTGTAACGGTAACTACGCCGTCCCCTACAACCCAAACGATCTATCTTAAACCCACTAATCTATGGAACGCGGATAACGCCCGTTTTGCCGCCTATTATTTTGACGATTCAAACAACGCTTGGGTAGATATGACTCGTACTTCTGATTGCGAGGAGGTATATGTTGCACAAATCCCCGCCAACTATCCCAATATCATATTTTGTCGTATGAAGCCCACTCCTAGGGAGAATAATTGGGACAACAGGTGGAACCAAACAGGCAATTTATCTGTAGAGGACGGAAAAATATATACCATTACTGGCGGCAGCGAAAATGCCTATACAGGCACCTGGGACACCTACGTTCAGAGTTACTCCGTGTCGTTCAATATGAATGGGCACGGCAATGCCGTCAGCGACCAATGCGTACAATCCGGTGCCACTATTGCCCGCCCCACAGCCCCCACGGCTACAGGCTATACGTTTGCAGGGTGGTATGTTGATGCGGATTGTACACAAGAGTGGGATTTTTCCACCCCTGTCACCGCAGCCACCACACTCTACGCCAAATGGACCGAGGACATGACCTCCCCCGTATCTATCAAAGGTGCTTGGGATGAATGGGCAGAACACCCCTTGGAGAAGAAACCGGGCGAAACAGGCGATGTGGCATACTACACCGTTTATCTCACGGCAGGTACTTATCAGTTTACTCCTTTCCGTGGTGATGTGTATTACAAAATACACGCTGCAGGTGCACAGGCTATGACACGCGACAACGCCAATGGCAAAGAATGGTATTTGTACAAGGATGGGGACGGAATGAAGAATTGCGAAATCGTTGCCGATTACGCAGGCAACTATACTTTCCGCGTAGATTACACCCCTACCAATCAAGATGAACGCTATGGCGTTACCGTCACCTATCCCGCCCCGCATACTATCACCTATCAAGAGGGCAGACCGGCTGAGTATGACCGTTTGACTACGTTTGGAATCCCCACTTCCACCACACAAGTGGCTGACGGTGGCGCACTCACTTTGCCCGACTACACAACCATCAAGATTGCAGCGGAAAGTGGAAATATCACCGTATATGAGTTCGCAGGCTGGAGCGATGGCAAGACTACCTATCCTGCCAACCAAACAACAATAGACAATATCACTTCCGACCTCACACTTACTGCCACTTGGCAACCGGTCTCGTTCAATATATATTATTGGGACGGACAAAACGAGGACAATAGTCAAAACAAAGCCATCAGCGGACTAACACCTACCACTTATACCTACGCTTCTAATGCCCCGTTACCCACCGACGCAGCGGCTATTACCAACGCCGCAGGAAAACAGGGCGTTGTCTTCAAGAACTGGAAAGTTCGCGACTGGAGCCAAACAACATTTACTCTCAAAGACTTAGACTACACCACCCCATACCACCGCTACGGCGACATCAACCTCTACGCCGAATGGGATACCTTCTGCGGCGAGATGATGCGTGCCACCATTGCCAGTGCAAGCAGTGCCACACTTTCGGGCAATTATGCAGGGAGTGCAGAAGTAAACGTTGCCACAGGTGATGCTACCAACGGCTACAAATTAGGTCAGGCTGGACACTATGTAAAACTCACACTTAAGAACGCCACTTTCCAAGCAGGCGACTATGTAGTGGTGAATGTAGTTAAAAAACCAGATGGGGATAATTTGGAACTATATGATGCAGATAACGGTAAAACACTATGGTGTAAAAAGACGGGAGTTACCACCGGTGAAAACATTTTGCCTCTTCCTGCAGAAGCCGTCGGCAAAAATGCGGTATGTCTGTACCGTACCTCTAAAAGTATGAACCCGTACATCACCTATATGTCGATTGTTCGTCCGTGCTGTACCGCCCCCACTTTTGCGTGGGCAAAAGAGCCCACAAACAGCCGCGTTCAAGATGCAGATTTTGAACTAAATACCACAAGCAACAGCGGCGGTGCAGTTATATACCAATCCAACAATACGAATGTAGCCACTATCGTGGGCGGCAACAAACTGCATTTCGTGGGCGAAGGTACAGTTACCATCACGGCTGTTTTAGCAGCCAATGGCGACTATTGTGATGCCACTCTTTCTACCACCATTGATGTGGTCGATCAGTGCGGCACCTCTTCTGTCATCTATAACCTGCCGGCAGGAACAGGGGCTAAAGCCTTGACAACGGCAGAATCTGTCACGGCAACCGAAGGACTGACTGCCAACAATGCAATTACCGCTGCGGGAATTACATTAGGCACAAGCGGAAAAGAATTGACTGAAGGTGACGGCAATAAAGAAAACCTAACGGTTAGCATTCCGAATACCTCCCAATTAGACAAAACCAAGTATCTGTCCTTTGAATATACCGTAGCCGGCGGCAAATGTTTTATGCCATGCAATATACAACTCAAGGTGCAACCGATTAAAAACGACTGCTATTTCCTCATAGAGATGACCGACGGCAACAACACACTATCGGAGACAACAACCTCTTTGGAACATAGTGTAGTAAATGATATTCGTGTCAACAATCCCGGCAACATCTCTTTCTGCGGGAAGGTTACCATCAAGATTTATTCCTACGGGGCAGCCACAGGGTATCGTCTCGGAACGCCTATACGTATCTTGGGTACCTTGGACAATAGCGTTACCGCCACCATCGTCCCCGACGGCGGTACTATACCCAATGCAGCAGCACTCGGCTGGATACTGCAATCGGACGGCACGTACACCAAGCAGATACCGCAAGGTGCCAACTTGACTATGCCCGACATCACTCGGGACGGATATACCCTGACCGTTTACCACGACCACAATAGCGACACCTATCACCCCGGCAACACTTTCCCGCTCAATGCAGACTATACCTTCACGGCACAATGGCGTGCGGTTACACCCGATGGCAGTGTAACGGCTATTGTCAACCCCAATGGAGGTGTACTGACAGATGAGACCGGTTGGACAAAGCAGTTGGACGGCACATTTATCCAAACCGTAAAGAAAGGTAGCACTCTCACCCTGCCGGAGGTTACGAAAACAGGGTATCGTTTCTTGTACTATACCGATGAGACCAACGATGATTATTATCCCATCTCACCTTTCCCGCTCAATGCAGATTATGTCTTCACCGCACAATGGTGCCAACATGATACAAAACTTGAATGGAATGTAGAATCTTGGAAGTTCGACGATAATGGTACTGCTCCCAAACTTACCACTACGAATTTGCCGGCTGGTGCACTGATCCAATATGTATCAAGCAATACTGCCGTTGCCACCATCTCCGACGATGGTTCGACAATAACTCCGTTTATGGGTGGGCAAACCACAATCACCGCTATCTATGACGGCGATGGAGACTATTGCCCCGCCGAAGCATCTTATACACTCACAGTGGAGTGCAACGACCCCACACCGCAAATTGTAGGCGAAGGTATCCTGACAGGCTGCAACAACTCTATCAAGCTACGTGTAAAGCAGGCACTGGAAACCGGTCTGACCGACTATCCCGCTACAGGATATTCATTCCAGTGGTACAAAGACGGGCAACCGATTGCCAATGCCACTGCCGATACCTATACGGCACAGACTGTAGGCGAATACTTTGTGGTAGTACATGGCGACTGCTATTCACAGTCCAACACCGCAAAAATCACTTCCAACGCGGCTGCTACACCCGAGGTGGTAACACTCACCCGTTTCCAGTACTATCGCCCAGGACATACTTATACGGATAATGCCGATACCCGCCACCTCTTTGCCTACAAATCGGCTGGCGAGGACAGCAAAGCGTGTGAGATAAAGACCGTTATCAAGCATGCTGCCAAAACGGCAGAAAAACCCGATGCGGAAATCACCGATAAGTCATTCCTCCAAACCACCGGCACACCGGACGAGAACGGACGTTATACGGTTACCGCATCACTCAATGCGATTTCTACAGACATCGACAATCTGCTTACTGCAGGAGACACCATAGTGGTTACGCTCACGCCATACGACAACTGCGGCACTCTCGCTACCGCCTATGCGCAATCCTTAAATATATATATTACGAACAAACCCGCCTTGGCATTTATCATCTCGGGCGCAGATAGTTACACCCGCGACAATAAGAAACATAAACTGCATGGTGATTTCCTGACCGGTATCAACAAGGCAGACCTCTGCAAACAATCGGGTAGTGCCTGGGCTGAAAGCGACAAGGGAACCGAATTGCCCCTCTATACGGCGTTGAAGACAGATTTTGAGGTAGTACCCGTCAACGGTTACGCCGCATTCAACCTGCTCAACTACGAACCGTTCGACATCGTAATGCTCACCGACTTCCCCAAAACCGATGCCATCAATAAGAAGACCAAACCGGCATACGGCGTATTGGACTCGCTGGCATACATAGTGGACTACCGACCGATGTTCTCCCTCAAAGGACACATGGCAAAGAAAGAACTGACCACATGGGGGACCAAAGGTTTCATTGCCGACCCTGCCACACCGACCATCAATCCGCAAACGGATATGACCGTACTATGCTATGCACACGGTATATTCGATCACTTACCCGAGAAAGCAAACGGCACAGCCACCACAAAAAAGGACTCGCTGGAAAACATCATCCGTGATGAAAACAACAATATCATTGTGCGCATTACCGATGGCGGCGGTTACAACAAAAAGAAAGCCTTGCAAGGTTTCACGGCGGTGGATGCCAACAACTTTGTCAATATCGCTATCATTCCCGAGGGCAAGAGTGGCGGTTCATTAGTGGCTTGCTGCGAGCGACAGACCAACATCAACGCACGCTTCCTGCTGCTCTCCGTCAATGCGGATGCCACTTCTAAAATCACCCCTATCGGCGAACAGGCTATTATCAAAGGTCTGCATTACCTGTTAGAAACCAATGCCGCTAATGTAAGCGACTGCTCCGTAACCTTCCACAATGGTGGTGATATGCAAAATCCTGGCAATGGCGACCATCTCTGGACAACACCTACCAACTGGAGTACGGGACGCTTGCCGCTCAAAGAGCAAAATATACGGATTATAGCAAACTGCATTGTCAATACCACGGATGCCACAGTGGCAAACATCCTGATTAAGGACGGCAATACACTTACTATCAATAGTAATGCAGCACTCAAGACCACGGGTAAGATCAAGCAGTTGAATACCGACAACACCACCTCGCCACTTACCAACACCGGCGTCATTACGATTAAGGCGGATGCAGACCATACAGGTGCACTTATCCATACTACCGCAGAAGATGAGACGCTGGCGGCTACCGTGCAACTTTATTCAAAAGCCTATTTGGTGGTAACAGCAGACGGAAAGAAGGAAAAGTATTGGCAATATATCGGTATCCCTATCAAAGAAGCACCCATACCGGAAAATTTCTTTGGTGCATACACCTATATATACTCCGAGCAGAAGAGCGGTAGAGGCTGGACGCGTCAGTTTGACGGTTCTTCGCTCCACGGCGATTTCTCGGGCTATGCCACCTCGCAAACCCAAGCAGAGACCTTTGTGCTGAAAGGCGATTTAGCGGCAACTACCGACCGGCGTATCCGTCTGACCTACACGGCAGACGGCGGACAGGGCTCCAACCTGATCGGTAACTCGTGGACGGCACCCATACGCATTGACCAACTGCAGACCTCGGACTTCAATGGGGCAGATGCCACCATCTATATCTACAATACGGGGCGCGATGACGTGAAAGATAATCCATCATACATCAAGGGTCCTACCACGGCGGGACAATGGATGAGTATCCCTATCAATATGGTAAACACTGCCGAATGGAAAGGTCTCAAAGTCATACCCGCTATGCAGGCGTTCCAGGTGAACACCGGCGAGGAAACAGACTTGGTTCTGAACTACAATCGTCTGGTGCGCTCCTCCACCACAGCAGACATCAATACCCCGCTGCGTGCACCCAAGCGGACTGACGACGCATTGTCCGTAATGCGCGTGCGTGTATCCGACAGCCGCACCTATACCGACCTCTATCTGGCGCAACATCCGTTCTTCACCGACAATTTCGACAACGGTTGGGATGCCGCTTTTGTAGAGGGCGACGGTCGCTCGGCTTCGCTCTATGCCATTACCCCATTAGGCGAGATGGCAGTAGCAGCGCAACCGCAGACCGATGGCACCGTGTTGGGCTTTACACCCGGACGCGAAACGGAATATACATTCTCTTTCGGCTACACGGGCGAAATGCTCTACCTGAACGACACCAAGCAGAAACGCTCCACGCTCATTACGGATTGGAATACGTACACCTTTACGACAAACGAAGATGATGACGTAAATCGTTTCTACATATCCTCCACACCTATAGATGTACAGACACCTACCGGATTAACCAACATAACCACCATAGATGGCATACTGCGAATCAACAACCCGGCACACGAAAATTTGAGTATCGGTATCTATGATGCAGCAGGACGCTTGTGCGCCCTCTCGCACACCGCCGAGGCTATGGCTGACATCATACTGCCTGCCACACAAGGAGTCTATTTGGTACACATCAATGGAGAAAACACACAGATTGTTCACAAAGTAACTCGTTAAAATACACTGACAATGAAATATAAGTTGATAACAATCTGCCTGATGGCTTATATCAGTATATCCCTATGGGCGGGCAATTGCCCTGCTGCTGTGCCGTTTCGCTCCACCACATCCTATTGGGAACAAAAAACGGAAGCGGAAGCACCTGCCTGCACCGGTTTCCGCGCTATTGCCGCACAACCGGCGGCATTGGGAAACGATGGCATTACCTATATGCCCTCCGAAATGGCAACGACCACTCTGTCTGCCACTCCTGCCGGAGCAGGATATACCGGACGCAAAATAGTCAACCCCGAGGACGACGATGACGACCCCGCCAACGGTGCCCCCATCGGCAATATGCTGCTCCCGTTGCTGCTGCTATCCGCAGGATATGCGCTGTATGTGTCTTTCCGACGCAAAAAATCAACCTGCACGCAGAAATAAACATCCCCATTACATCCCAAGACAATCTATCCGGTTGTTTCTCAGAATGTGCCCAAGAGGCTGTCCGACAACTATAGTCGGACAGTCCCCTTTTTATAAAACGACAGCCCCCCGATAAACCCACGATAGACCCCCGACGCAACCGAAGTAACCACCGAAGCAACCACAAAACGGATAAAAAAGCAGTCTATCGGCCTGAATATCTTGTACAATCAAATTAAAAAACGTACCTTTGCACAATCAATTCGTTCCAAAAAGTGTGAAAAACAGCACACAATTCGTTCCAAAAAGTGTGAAAAACAGTACACAATTCGTTCTAAAAAGTGTATCGTTCATATTAAACCGCTATAAATCAAACATATATGAAAAGGAAAATAGAAACGATATTCGCACAATGGAAAAGTACGCCTAACCACAAACCGCTTATTGTCAAAGGTTGCCGTCAATGTGGTAAGACATATTCAGTTCTTGAGTTTGCCAAAACGCATTACAAGAATGTAGTCTATATTGATTTCCATCGTTACGAAACCTATCGTACACTGTTTTCCGGTTCATTAGAACCTGATGACATACTGATGAAGATATCATCGGCTTTTCCGAATATTTCTTTAATTCCAAAGGACACCTATATTGGACGAGATACAAGAGTGTCCGCGTGCGCGAGCAGCACTCAAATTTTTGCACTTGGACGGTCGCTTCGATTATATATGCACCGGTTCCCTATTGGGAGTAAATGGCTATCAATCACCCGACAAAGAGGCTACCTTTGCATCTATTCCTGTCGGTTACGAAACGATTATAGATATGTATCCTATGGATTTTGAGGAATTTTTATGGGCAAATGGTATCAAAGAAAATATCATTGAACATCTATACAATGCATTCCACAACGAAACGCCGGTGGATGAATTTATTCACCACCGTATGCGCGAACTACTGCTGCAATATGTAGTCGTTGGCGGAATGCCTGCCGTGGTGTCCGATTTCGTACAGGAAAGGAATTTGGCAAACGTACTGATGTTGCAACGCAGTATAATAGATGAATATAGAAGTGATATGGTCAAGTATGCCTCCAATGCCGACAAACCACGAATCCGCAAATGCTTCGACTCTATTCCTACACAACTGAGCCGGGAAAATAAGAAGTTCACCTACGCCACTATAGAAAAAGGTGCACGCGCTAAAGACTATTGGAGTTGCTTACAATGGATTGAAGATGCCGGCATTATACGCCGTTGTCGTAATCTGAGTATTACAGAACTGCCATTGGACGGAAATGCGGAAAACGATACATTCAAAATCTATATGGCAGATACCGGACTATTCATCAGCATGTTGGAAGACGGAACGCAAAGTGATATCATCAATGGCAACCTTTGGGGATATAAAGGGGCTGTCTTTGAAAATGTAGTCGCGGATATGTTGGGTAAGATGGGACGAAAACTATACTATTATCACAAAGACAGCGGACTTGAATTAGACTTTGTGTTGCGCTATCGGGGAGAATGTGTTCCTTTGGAATGTAAAGCCGTTTCGGGACGCGCCAAATCACTGCGAACGGTGCTGGGGCATCCCGAAAAATATCATATTACACATGCTATCAAATTAGGGGACTACAATGTTGGACGAACCGATGCACTGCTGACACTGCCAATGTATATGGGGTTCCTGCTTAGCGATATGTAGCCCCATAAAGGCAAAACACACCCTTCTTACACTGTAGGTAGGTGCATTAATAGGTACATCTTGTTGATATTTCGGCGGAAGTTTGTGTATATGCACGCAAAACGCTACCTTTGTACTCGTTATATTTTTTTACTCACCCATACTACCCTCCGTATGAAACACACTTTTCTTTTTGCTCTCCTCCTCGCCCTCTTCCTGCCCCTCCCCATGCAGGCAATCGATTTCGATCCCAATATGCGCTATTCGCGCGAGGTGATTGACGCTTGCCTGTACCATTTCAACGCCAACGGAAAAAAGGCAGGCTTTGCACAATATGATGCCAACGGGAAAGAAATTAAACAGTCTGAATCTGAACGCGGTTTCGACTATGTGCCCGGATTGGTGGCAAAAGCCGTACTGGAGGCTATCGACTACTATAAAGACTCTGCTTTTGTCAAACCATGGTATTATTCTATGGCAGCGTATGGTAACAAATATGCCAAATCTAGTCATGCAACAAGCGAGACTCTGGACGACCTAAACGCCTGCAAACTCTATTTCGGGTTGTCAGACCTGAGCAAGCCGGGGGCAAAATTTGACAATGCGACTACGTATGCCAACTGCCAAACAGCGAAAGAAAGCACCCTCAAAGGCTTGGAAAACTACGACCAAAAATATAGTATTCCTTCCGACACCTCCAAAGCCTTCTGCGGAGACGACACCTACACAGGCGGTTGGTGGCACAAAAAATCTTACAGACACGAGATGTGGTGCGACGGACAATATATGGGTCCTGCCCTGTTGGCACAACTGCTGCACGACGGCAAGACTTTTACCGGCAAGACTAAAACCGGGTGCTGGGACATCATTGCACGCCAATTCACGATGACTTGGGGCAAACTATGGGACGATGATAAGAAATTATTGTATCATGCTTTTTCCGCCGTTCCTGCCAATGATTCCTATTGGGCAGACCAAACAGAAGGCGCGCATTATGGCGTGTCTGCTGAGTTTTGGGCACGTGCCGAAGGGTGGTATTTCCTCGCATTGATAGATGTATTGGAGTTGATGCCATCCTCTCACCCGCAGTATGCCGTGTTGCGGAATTATCTTAACCAAATAGCACAGGGATTAGTCGCACGCCAAGACGCTGCCACAGGCTGTTGGTGCCAGTTGCTGCAATATGCCAAAGATGTTCCGCCTGCGGGGTGCAGCACAGCCAACTATTTGGAATCGTCCGGTTCGGCATTGTTTGTGGCGGGTTTCCTCAAAGGGCAACGCCTCGATTTGTTTGACACCGATTATAGTGCTGTCGCCAAGAAAGGCTATCGGGGACTGATCGAGCAGTTCCTTGTAAGAGACCGAGGCGGCAATAAATATGCTCTCATTCAAAGTTGTGCGTCCGCAGGGTTGAGCGAAAAGCGCAAAGGCGATGCCAACTACTACTTATCGGGCAGCGACACAGGGATTGCCACCGCCACCGAGGGCAAGGTATTAGGTGCTTTCATCCTCGCCGCCGTGGAGTACGAGCGTGCCTATCCACCTCAACCAAGCACCACTCCTACACCCACTCCGGGTGAAGGTGGCAGTGCCATAGCCCCCACTGCCTGCAACTGTCTCAATCTGACATTTCTTTAGAAACGCACACTGACCCACACACCAATTTTTCTACATATTGCGGCATTTTATGCTTGTGCAAACAAAGGAAACGCTGTAACTTTGCAGCGTTATAGTTGCGTGTGCATATATGCACAGAATACCGGGTGGATACCGAGTGGATAAGCCGTCTAACCTATAACCATCCTATAACAAACCTATAACGATTCTATAACAAACAAGGCAAATAAACTACTAACATATAATCATTATGAAAAAAGCACTTAACAAACTGACTGCTCCCAAGAGCGTTGCTCCCGAGAGAATTATCCAATTCGGCGAAGGAAACTTCCTTCGCGCTTTTGTAGATTGGATTATCTGGAATATGGACGCAAAAACTAATTTCAACGGCTCTGTGGTTGTAGTACAACCTATCGAACGCGGTATGGTAGATTGGTTGAACGGGCAGGATTGTTTGTATCATGTCAATCTGCAAGGGCGTCTGAACGGCGAGGCAGTCAATTCGCTGGAGCGTATTGATGTCATTTCTCGCGCACTGAACCCCTATTCACAAAATGCCGCTTTTATGGCATTGGCAGACCAACCGGAGATTCGTTTTGTCATCTCCAACACCACCGAGGCCGGTATCACCTTCGACCCCGCTTGCAAGTTTACGGATGCTCCGGCAAGCAGTTACCCCGGTAAGTTGGTTCAACTGCTCTATCGCCGTTACAAGACTTTCAACGGCGACCCGAAAAAAGGTCTTATCCTGATGCCTTGCGAGTTGATTTTCCTGAACGGACACCACCTCAAAGAGTGCATCTATCAATACATCGAGTTGTGGAAAGAAGACCTCGGTGCCGACTACGAGGGATTCAAGGAGTGGTTCACAAAATACAACTATGTCTGCGCCACTCTCGTGGACCGTATTGTGCCGGGCTTCCCGCGCAAAGACATTGCGGCTATCCAAGAGAAAGTGGGCTATGCCGACAACCTCGTTGTACAAGCCGAGATTTTCCACTTGTGGGTAATCGAGAAACCGGAAAATATGTCTATCGACGAACTGCGCGAGGAGTTCCCTGCCGAGAAAGCCGGTCTGCATGTGCTGATTGCCGAGAGCGAAAAGCCCTACCACGAGCGCAAAGTTACGTTGCTCAATGGTCCTCACACGGTTCTGTCGCCGGTGGCATACCTGAGCGGTATCAACATTGTACGCGATGCTTGCAACGACCCCGTTATCGGAAAATATATCCACAAAGTGCAGTTCGAAGAGTTGATGGAGACCCTCAACCTACCTATGGACGAGTTGCGCCAATTCGCAAGCGATGTGTTGGAGCGTTTCAACAACCCGTATGTGGACCATCAGGTTACATCGATTATGCTCAACTCGTTCCCGAAATTCGAGACCCGCGACCTGCCCGGTTTGAAGACTTACTTGGAGCGCAAAGGTCAGTTGCCTAAGGGTTTGGTTCTCGGTTTGGCGGCTATCATCACCTACTACAAGGGCGGTACGCGTGCTGACGGCGCACCTATCCAACCCAATGATGCTCAAGAGATTATGGACCTGCTCACTCAACTCTGGGCTACCGGCGACACGCGCAAAGTGGCAGAAGGTGTACTCGGCGCAACCGACATCATCTGGAAAGAGAGCAAACAGAACCTGAACGAAATACCCGGCTTGACCGATATGGTAGAGGGTTTCCTCAACGATATTCAGTCGAAGGGCATGGTGGAGACCGTTAAATCGATTCTCTAATATATAGTAAGGAGTACGATTTGTTGCAATACCATAATTATGATGTAGGACTTATTCAAACAATAACATATTAATAAATGTATTATGAAACGCCTTTGTAAATATATTCTAATAAACATCCTTTTCATCGGATTATGTGGGTGTGAACAAAATGAACGTATTGAATATATGCTCTATATAGAGAACCATTCGGCTGATACAATTAGATTAAAAACGGAATCCGGAACATTGGTTGATGAATGTACTTTAGGTTCACATGAGATGATTTGTGTTAAAAAGTGTGAGATTATTGATTCTAATTCTGAACCTGTTTTAGGTTCAGAGTCAATTGTCAACAATCCCGGATCTCATATTCACTATTTTATGCTGCGAGACAATATCTTTGATAATCTCTACTACCAAGTAGGAGCAGGAATAGGAGATGCTTGGGTAAAAATAGAGGATACCGATGATTCACCTTATCGAGGGGCTAATTACAAGTATGACGCAAGCATATCGTATGGAACCAAGAAATGTTTTGTGTATCAAATAACAGATGATTTCTACAAATAACAAACAAAGGGAGGAGCCAACTACTTCTCCCTTTAACTATCAACTATCTCAACTGCACTAAACACTCAACTATCAACACTCAACTTCTATCAACTATCAACTCACCAACTATCAACTTATTCAACCACTCATAAACTCATAAACCCATCAACTCATCAACTGACAATGACCAACATACTGAAAATCAACCCTGCCGACAATGTAGTCGTGGCTATCCTGCCACAAAAGAAAGGCGACTGCATTGAGGTGGACGGACAGCGGATAACCCTCCTCGAGGACGTCCCTGCCGGACACAAGATTGCTATCAAAGATTTGAAAGCAGGCGAGAATGTCATCAAATACGGCTTCCCTATCGGGCACGCTATGGAGGACAAACCCGCCGGCTCATGGATGAACGAACACAATATCAAGACCAACCTTGCCGGCTTGCTGTCTTACGAATACCACCCCAAAGAGGTGGTGCTATCTATCCCTGACGAGCACCGCACATTTATGGGCTACCGCCGCAAAGACGGGCAAGTAGGTATCCGCAACGAGGTGTGGATTATCCCTACCGTGGGTTGCGTGAATGGTATCGTTACCAAATTGGCAGAGCGTCTGCGCCAAGAGACAGGAGCAGACAATATCTTCGCTTTCCCGCACAACTATGGTTGTTCGCAACTCGGCGATGACCACGAAAACACCAAGAAAATCCTGCGCGACATGGTCCACCACCCCAATGCGGGGGCGGTTTTGGTCGTAGGTTTGGGTTGCGAGAACAACCAACCCGATGTATTCGAAGAGCTCTGCGAGGAGTATGACCACGAGCGTATCCGCTTTGTGGTTAGCCAGAAGATAGAAGGCGACGAGGTGGACTACTGTATGCCTATTCTGCGCGAACTCTATGAAAAGACTACCCGCAATGAGCGCGTGGCTTGTCCGCTCAGCGAACTGCGGGTGGGACTCAAATGCGGTGGTTCGGACGGTTTCTCGGGCATCACTGCCAACCCGCTTTTGGGAGTATTCTCCGACTATCTTGTGGCACAAGGTGGAACGACCGTCCTGACAGAAGTACCCGAAATGTTCGGCGCAGAGACAATCCTGATGGACAGATGTGCGAACCGTGAGTTGTTCGACCAAACGGTACATCTCATCAATGATTTCAAAGACTATTTCTTATCGCACGGTGAGCCTGTCGGCGAGAATCCTTCTCCCGGCAACAAGGCGGGTGGTATCTCCACATTGGAAGACAAGGCACTCGGTTGCACACAGAAATGTGGCAAATCGTTGGTACGAGGGGTGTTGCCGTATGGTGAACGCCTACAAGTGAAAGGTCTGAACCTCCTTTCCGCACCGGGGAATGACTTGGTGGCTGCCACGGCGTTGGCATCTGCGGGGTGTCATATTGTTCTTTTCACCACCGGTCGCGGGACACCTTTTGGCACATACGTGCCGACGATGAAAGTAAGCACCAACTCAGGTCTCTTCCACAACAAACCCCGCTGGATTGATTTCAACGCAGGCGTTATCGCTGAGGGCGAACCTATGGAAGAAGTGGCAAGACGCTTTACTGACTATGTGATTGAAGTGGCAAACGGCACACCGACCAACAACGAGAAGAACGGATACCACGAAATCGCTATCTTCAAAACCGGCGTAACGCTGTAAGCGAGGGCAAAGAAGCAGGCACACCGAGTCTGAATTGGATACCGTGGAATGTATATTGCGAGAAAGATTTGTATATATCGGCAAAAAAACGTACCTTTGCAGAGCAAATATTAAATAGAACAACATTATGGCAGAAGAAAAAAAACAGCCGTCAGCAGACAAACTGAAAGCCTTGCAGTTGGCTATGGCGAAGATTGACAAGGACTTCGGCAAAGGAGCGATAATGAAACTCGGCGACGACAAGATAGAGGATATTGCTGTTATACCAACCGGCAGTATCGGGCTGAACCTGGCTCTCGGCGTAGGCGGGTACCCGCGCGGGCGCGTGATAGAGATATATGGTCCGGAGTCTTCCGGTAAGACCACACTGGCTATTCACGCTATGGCTGAGGTGCAGAAACAGGGCGGTATCGCCGCTATCATCGATGCAGAGCATGCGTTCGACCGCTTCTATGCAGAGAAACTCGGAGTGGATACCGACAATCTGCTGATCGCACAACCCGACTGCGGCGAACAGGCACTCGAGATTGCAGACGAACTGATTCGCTCCTCGGCAGTGGACCTAGTAGTAATCGACTCGGTGGCTGCACTTACCCCGAAAGCCGAGATTGAGGGCGATATGGGGGATAACAAACTCGGTTTGCAGGCACGACTGATGTCGCAAGCCCTACGCAAACTGACAGCCACTATCAATAAGACACAGACTACCTGTATCTTTATCAACCAGTTGCGTGAGAAAATCGGCGTTATGTTCGGCAACCCCGAAACCACCACGGGCGGTAATGCGCTGAAGTTCTATGCCAGCGTGCGTCTGGACATTCGTAAGAACGGACAGATCAAAGAAGGCGACGACATACTCGGTAACCAAGTGCGCGTAAAAGTGGTGAAGAACAAAGTGGCACCTCCGTTCAAGAAAGCAGAGTTCGACCTGATGTTCAACGAGGGGATCTCCAAAGTAGGCGAGATTATCGACCTGGGCGTTGAGAACGGTATCCTCAAAAAATCAGGTAGTTTCTATAGTTACGGCGATACCAAGTTGGGGCAAGGCCGTGATAATGTAAAAAAATTGCTTCATGAAAACCCCGACCTGATGGACGAGATAGAAGCAAAAATAATGGAGACTATCAAACAGAAATAATTGATTTTTCCCAATGGACAATGTACAATTTGAACAGGGTTGTACATTGTTTTTTTCTATAATGGAAACCGTACAACTCATACTCTCGCCCCTCGAGGCACATAATGCAGAGCAGAAATATCGCGTGGTGAAACGCTCTATCGATGCCCGTCAGCGCGAACTGAAAGTGTTGCTCACGATTTTGGTGAACGAAAAAGGACACAAAGTGGAGCGCGAAGCACCTATCCCCTTGTACGAGCCGCCTCATTTTCAGGACGTTCACCATGCTGAGCGGACAGCGATTATTATTGGTGCCGGACCGGCGGGGTTATTTGCCGCACTCACTCTGTTGGAGCATGGTATTCGCCCGATTATCTATGAGCGGGGCAAAGATGTGAGTGCCCGCAAGGTGGATATTGCGCGTCTGAATCGCAACCAGGGACTGAATCCGGAGAGCAATTATTGCTTTGGCGAGGGGGGTGCGGGGACGTTCTCTGACGGAAAACTATTCAGCCGAAGTAAGAAACGCGGGAATATGCAGCGCGTGATGGAGTTGTTTCACTATTTCGGCGCAAAAGATAATGTGCTCTATGAGGCGCACGCGCATATCGGGAGCGACAAACTGCCTTCTATTATCCGTGCCATGCGCGAGTGTATCATCGCCCACGGAGGAGAGATTCACTTTGAGACTTGTGTGGATAAAGCGTTATTCCATAGTCTGTCTGTCTCCTCTTTTAAGAATGGGATGGGAGGAGTCCCTGTCATCCTTTCGATAGGACATTCGGCACACGATACGTACCGTATGCTCTTGGAGGAAGGTGTGGCATTGGAGCCGAAAGGTTTTGCGATGGGGGTGCGTGTGGAGCATCCTCAATCGCTTATCAATCAACTGATGTATCATAACCAACCGCAGGAAGTGATTGATTTGGTGGGGAATGCGTCTTATTCGTTGGTTACGCAAGTGCAGGGGCGCGGTGTCTATTCGTTCTGTATGTGCCCGGGCGGGCATATCGTGCCGGCGGGAAGCAGCGCGGAGAGTTGTGTGGTGAATGGTATGTCTGCCAGTCATCGTAATTCGCCCTATGCCAATTCGGGAATGGTGGTGGAGATACGCCCGGAGGACGTGAGGGCTGAGGCTTATATGTACGGTTCGGGGATTGATACATTGGAGTTTCAAGAGTGGCTGGAGCATGAGGCGTTCTTGCATGGAGGCACTGATAATCAGGCACCTGCACAACGATTACGGGACTTTATAGAGGGGCGTTTGAGTCGGGATTTGCCGGCATGCAGTTACTTGCCCGGAGTAGTATCAAGCCGTTTGGACAAGTGGTTGCCTGCGCATATAGGACCGCGCTTGCAACAAGGGTTTCGTGATTTTGAACGCAAATATCGCGGTTTCCTGACCAATGAGGCGGTTATTCTGGGAGTGGAGAGCCGGAGCAGTAGTGCGGTGCGTATTCCGCGCGACCCCGAGACGTTGCAGTCGGTTTCTGCGCCGAATCTTTATCCGTGCGGTGAAGGGGCAGGGTATGCAGGAGGTATCACTTCTTCTGCCCTCGATGGTATAAATGCTGCTCTAAAAATAGCCGAGAAATATAATCTGTGATGAAAAAGAGTATACATCTTATATTATTAGTAATATTCTTTTGCAAAACCTCTGTTGTATTTGGCAGTACAACCATTCAAAAAGATACTATTACAGAGACATTTGAAGACTATTCTACCAACTCCGCATATGCTAACATTGTGCGTAATTTAACAAACTGCAAAGGACTCAAGTGGACAATTGTGAATGGAAACATTAATAATCTAAAAGAAACACAAACTATTTTTCGGTCTACCAAAGGAGTCATTTTGCAATCTAATGGCAGTGCCGCAGTGTCAAAAGCCCCCTCTATAACAAGCGGTAAACTTTGCAATCTGACATCTATTCACTGGTATGCAGGGCGTTCTTCTTCCTCTTCTTTGCAAATGGCATTATATTATTCCAAAGATAGTGTAAAGTGGATAAAAGATACTACAACCTTATTTTTGACTACCGAAAGACGGGAATATGTTGTCCGTTTTGCTGTTCCAACAACAGCCTATATCCGTATTATCGGCTATAGTACAAAAAACACTGAAACAGGGAGCAAATATCGAGTATATATTGATGATATTTCTTTGTGTACAGAGCAAACCGGTGAGCAGATGGATATTGTGGATTGGGCGGAGAATAGTTTGACGTTGAATATGAACGGGTGTGCACCGGAGATGGGGGTGTCGGTGGGTATAGATGGTGGGGAGGAAAAGACAATAGAGGAGGGGAGTGCGTATTCGTATTTGGGGCAGAACGATAGGACGTATCGAGTGGAGACACAGAATCTGCACGCAGGAGATGATGTACAGATTGTAGCGAAGTATGGCGATAGTCAGGGGAACACCTACGCCTCTAACCGCAAATATCGGGTACCGTATATCTATGGCGATTCGGTGCTGTGGAAGTTTTCGTATATGACGGACGACGATATTGTGGTGCGTGGGGGAAAGACGGTTCTGCAAAACGATGTAGCGGTGCGAAATGTGTATGTCTATCCCGACGGCGAATTGGTGGTGGCAGATAAGTGTACGCTGACCTGTGCAAAGTTGTTTGTCCGTACAACTACCACAGAATCAGGCGTTTTGAACGGAAATATCAAGGCACATGAGATGTACTATACGCGTATTGTTGCCAACAAAACACACTATTTTCAGTTCGCTCTGCCCGTACAATCCACCACGAACAATATACAGACCACCGCAGGCGATATATGCGTACTGGACAAACATTGGCGGCTGAATACCTATGACACGCAACTCCGTGCCGAACAAGGCAACATTGCGGACAACTGGGTACGCTATACGGGCGAGACCATAGAGGCGCACAAAGGGTATGCTATGCTGTCGGCATCGGCTTATTACAGAGAGTATCTGTTTCCGGTGGTGTATGCGGAAACTGAAGCAGAGAAGCAAGTGGCTGTAACGGCACCGCAAGGCGTGGTGGACGCAGCACACAACGGTTGGAATTATATCTGTTCGCCTTATGCGGATAAGTATATCAGCGTGTTGGCAGACGACCCGACGGAGCGCGTGTATGTATCGGAACTGCGCAAAGACGGCAGCGGATACCGCCAGCACGTAGCGGATACTATCTATCCTGCCCGCCCCTTCTATTATCAAGCAGCCGAGGCGGGAAACCTTATCTTTGGTGAGAGCCTGCATTTTGAGGCAGGGATAGCACAAACGGTTGCGGCTCATATACAAACCGCCAACCCGGTTGCTACCCAATGGCTGCAACTCGTTATCCGCGATACTACCGACCAAACCGATGAGGCAAATATATGTACGCACCCGACGAAATTTGCCACCGCATACGAAACGGGCAAAGACCTGCTCAAACTGCACGGAAACGGGCAGCATATAGAACTATACAGCCTCATGCCATGCGGCGAACTGAGTTTCAATGCCCTGCCTGACTCTCTAACTGCTACCGGTGTACGTCTTGGCTACCATGCTGCGCAAGCAGGAACCTATACTCTGCGGCTGACACCCAATAACTATTTGGAACGTGTGGCACAAGTATGGCTGACGGACAAGCAATCCAATACACGGACAGATTTGCTTCTGCAAGACTATTCGTTCACCACACAGGCAGGGGAGCACCAAGACCGCTTTGCAGTATATTGCGTATTCCGCACACAAGAAACGCCTACCGGTATGCACGATGGCAAAACGGCAGGCGTTGCACAAAAGATACTCTTGGACGGAGCCATCTATGTAGTGCGCCACGGAGAATGGTTTGACCTACTCGGGCGCAGACGATAATTCTATTGCTTTCTGCTCTTTGCCAAGCGGATAACCTCTTCAGCGATACGATTGGCAGAGTCCGTTTGGGCGAGAGCGAGGACGTTGGTGTGCAGAGAAGATAGTTTCTTCGGGTCTTCTATCAGATTCAGGACGGTAGGGATAAGTTGGTCTTTTGCCTCTACATCACGCACCAAGACGGCGGCGTTGTGTTTCACCAGTGCCATAGCATTGTGGGTCTGGTGGTCTTCTGCCACGTTGGGCGACGGCACCAAAACAGACGGTTTGCCGAGCAGGCATAGTTCGCTGATACTGCTTGCGCCCGCACGTGAAACGACCAAATCCGCCAAAGCATAGGTGTCTGGCATATTGCTCAAGAAAGGTGTGATGACATATACCTCGGTGGTGGCAGGCATATTTTTGACGATATTGTCGTAGTAGGCTTTTCCTGTCTGCCAAATCACTTGTATGCCGGAGCAGATGAGGTTGTTCAGTCCCTGCTGCATCGCTTCGTTGATAGTGCGTGCGCCGAGACTGCCTCCGATGACCAACAACACCGGTTTCTCGGGGTCGAACTGCACACCGAATTCTTTCTCAAAATACTTTAGTGCCGCTTCTTTGCTCCCCTGTGTTAGGTTCTGGCGCACGGGGTTGCCGGTAAGTATGATTTTATCCTTGGGGAAGAAGCGTTCCATGCCTTCGTAAGCCACGCAGATTTTGGCGGCATCGTCTTTGAGCAGTTTGTTGGTAACGCCCGCAAAACCATTCTGCTCCTGCAACAGGATAGGTATGCCCATACGCGCTGCCACTTTCATTGCAGCACCACTGGCATAACCGCCCACGCCGACCCCTACATCGGGGCGGAACTCGCGTATAATCTTCTTTGCCATACGCATAGAGCGCAGTAAATCAATCAGAACGGAGATATTCTTCCATGGTTTGGCACGATTAAAACCTCGCACAGGCAGACCGATGATACGATAGCCCGCTTGTGGAACACGCTCCATCTCCATACGACCGAGTGCGCCTACGAAAAGAATATCCGCTTTGGGGTCTAATTCACGCAAAGCGTTGGCAATACTGACGGCGGGGAAAATATGTCCACCTGTTCCGCCTCCGGAAATGAGATACTTCATATCCAAGTAACAATTAAGAATTAACAATTAACACACATAGTGTACATAAGCACGGTATCCTCATAGGAATCACCTACTAATCACCTACTAATCACCCACTAATCACCCACTCTTTCTATACAGATGCTATACGGGTGTCAGATACCGGTATATATATCGCCTTTCAGTTTGCAAATGTACAAAAAAGAATTGATACCGGCAAATCGGACACAGAGGCAACTATGCCCGATTATTATGCAAATAAAGAGAAAAATAAGTAATTTTATCAAGAAAAGAGATGATTTATTATGATTTCGCGGAATATACGGAAATTTATTTGTATATTTGCAGCGAAAAACAAAAATACTATGAGTGTAGAAGCAAAAAATATTCCGCTGTTGGATTGTCCCGTGGATTACTTGATCGGGGATGCAAGCGGTAAGATAATGAATGAGTACGGGCGTTTTCCGTGTAAGATTAAATGTGGTGTATATGCCTACATCGTTCGCGGTACGGCACGGGCTAGCATCAATATTACGCAATATTCGTTCTGCAAGGGCGATGCGCTTCTGTTGGAACCCGGCAGTTTCCTCTTGATACACGAGTTCTCGGAAGATGCATTGGTGTATTACATTCTGTTCTCATCTTCGTTCCTCGACAAGAATACATTTAATAATCGTATGTCTCTGACTGCATTGCAGTTGTGTTCGCCTATCATACACGTAGCCGAAGAACAGGGAGAGGTACTGAAGAATATGGCGTTGCTACTGATGCAGGCGAGCAACACACGTCCATCGATGCTCAACTCGGAGCGTATGGTACATATATTCAACCTGTTGCAATCAAGTTATGCCTCCTATGCACGTTCACAAGACGAATATATTGTACGTCCGACCGACCGCAAGACAGAGATTTATCAGGACTACTGCCAAATGGTGCTGAAGCACTACCAAGAGTGGCACCACGTACGACAATATGCGGAGGCTATGCGTATAACTCTCCCCCACCTATGCTCAACAGTGAAAAACGTGAGCAACCGCACGGCAGGCGACATCATCATTGACGCCATACTCACCGATGCCAAGGCACAACTGAAAATCACCACACTGCCTATCAAAGAGATTGCCATCACACTCGGGTTCGACAACGTGGCGTTCTTCAACCGTTTCTTCAAATCCCACGTAGGAGCAACTCCCAAAGCGTACAGGAATAGTTAAGGCAGAGCAAAGGACATTATTCCATCTATTCCCCTTAAATCTCTCCGCTAAGAAACATCCCTATTCCATTATCATACTACCATACTGCCCTCATGCAAGGGCAATATGGTAGTATGTATGCCGCTTGGTTGTTGCCCCCTCTGCCTTTCTGTGTTTTCCTGTTAGCGAGTGGAGAAACGGAAGCAGGTGGCGGAATGGTATTGTTCGCCGGGGCGGAGAGTTGCAGACGGCCAAGAGGGGTTGTTGGGTGTATTAGGATAGTGCTGGGTCTCGAGACAGACAGCGTGGCGGAGACCATAGACTTCACCCCGTTTGCCCGTAACGGTGCCGTCCAAGAAATTACCCGAATAAACCTGAATACCCGGTTCGGTGGTAAGGACATCGAGAGCAATGCCGGTAGCAGGATAGTAGAGTGTGGCGGCATGAGTATAGGTATTACCCGTATCAGCGTTCAATACGAAATTATGATCATAGCCGTGTCCGTTGCGGAGTTGGATATCATCGGCATTGATGTCTTGTCCGACAGGTTTGGGAACAGAGTAAAAGTCAAAGGGTGAGTCTGCAGGTATGCAGGCAATCTCGCCTGTGGTCATAAATGTACTGTCAACCGGGGTCATACGGGTAGCATTGAGCCAAAGGGTATGAGAGAGAATATCGTTGTTACCATTGCCCGACAAATTAAAATAAGAGTGGTTGGTCATATTGATAACTGTGGGAGCATCGGTAGTGGCGGCATAGTCCATACAAAGGGTATTTTCATCAGACAAAGTATAGATACAAGTAGCCACCACATTACCAGGAAAACCATTGTCTCCGTCCGACGACCGGATGGTAAGACGGAGGGTATGGTTGTCGGGTTGCTCGGCATCATATACCCGATATTGCCAGCCCGTAGGACCTCCGTGGAGGGTATGGCCATAGTTGTTAGTGAGAAGTTGGTAGGTCGTACCGTCGATGGTGAGACGTCCGTGGTCAAGACGGTTGGCATAACGCCCGATACATGCGCCAAAATCGGTGGGGATAGTCTGATAGTCGCGGACATTGTCGAAACCGAGTACTACATCCCGCATAGTGCCGGTGCGGTCGGGTACAAGGATAGAGACAATACGTCCGCCGAAGTTGGTAATACAAACCTCCATACCATTGGCGTTGGTGAGGGTATAGAGGGCTGTGGACTTACCCTCGCAAGTGGATCGGAACCTTTCTGGACAGAGCCCTGAGCGGGTAGTGGCGGGAGTACAAGAACATAAAAGAAATAAGAGAAATACTCCCCCCAAAAAACTCTTCGGAGAGGAAAAGACAGTTGATGTGTGTTTCATATTATATTTCATATTTTTGTTAGCGGCGATTAGTGGTGCAGTACATAAGGTTGTGCTTTGCGCCGCTATCTGCCGAAAGTGGCTATCTCTATCGGAATTAACTGCTGAATCACCTATATATAACCTAAGTTTAACCTATGCTTATCAGTTGGAGGGTAAACGCAAGGCTAACGATTATTCAAGCATAGAGATAACGTATTGGTTGACAGCGCGGACTGAGTCGGGATTGACCTTAAGGAGACGGCGGTCGTAGGTAAGGAGGCCGTTGACCTCGCCCTCGACATCGGAAGTCTGGGTATAGACTGCCGCAGAGAACCCCTTTGGCACAAAGTCTGCCAATTGACGGGCATACTTGATATATTCCGCCGTAACCTCGTCAGTGGTGGTGAACTTGATATATCCCCAATTACGGTTCTGCCCCCACAGATGTCCCTCGATCGGTAGCCCAATGCCCCCATACTCACCAAGTACATTGACACGGTCGGGGTCATAGAGATACATAGCAGGTGCGGGGTAGTTGTGAAGGTCGAGTATATCCCCACAGCGTCGGAAGTTTCCCCCACTGGCACAATTGACAAGACGTGATGGATCATATTTGGCTGTCCAATCGGTAACAATCTCGGTATCGAACTGCCCCCAAGCCTCATTGAACGGAACCCATACAACAACGCACGGAAAGGACATACAAAAGTCCATAATGTCTTGCCACTCATGGTAGTAGTTACCAACAGACTCGGCGGTACGAGGTTGGTCAGTGCCGCCGGTGTAGGTATGTTGCGCCCAGTGATTACCACCCACATCACCACTCGGCATATCCTGCCAAACGAGCATACCAAGACGGTCACAATGGTAGTACCAGCGTGCGGGTTCAACCTTGACATGCTTACGAATCATATTAAAACCGAGTTGCTTGGCGGTCTCGATGTCAAAGATAAGTGCAGAGTCGGAGGCAGCAGTGTAAAGTCCGTCAGGCCACCAACCTTGGTCGAGAGGACCATATTGGAAGACCGGTTTTCCGTTAAGGGTCATACGCCAGATACCATGCGCGTCCTGTACTTTACCTATACTGCGCATAGCGGTATAGGAAGCAACCTGATCCATGGTCCTGCCATTGTGGGTAAGGGTAATACGGAGATCGTACAGGAAAGGCGAATCGGGTGACCAGAGTTGCGGATTAGCGACAGGTATCAACACCTCTTCACCCGCAGCAGCAGTAGTTTCGGCAATGATTTTCCCCTGCTCCAAAAGGGTAATGCTCAACCTGCCGGTAGTGGATTGTCCGGAGGTGCTGACGGTGGTGCGGATAACGTTTTCGGCGAGGTCAGGAATAGCCTTAACAGCCGTGATATGGTTTGCCGATACCGGTTCGAGCCAAACGGTTTGCCATATACCCGAGACCGAGGTGTACCAAATGCCGTTGGGGTCAGCCACCTGCTTACCACGCGGCTGATAGCCACGGTCGGACGGGTCTGTCACAGCCAGTTCGAGGGTCCGCTCACCATCGCCGTTGAGGTAGGAGGTGATGTCTATAGAGAAGGGAGTGTAGCCGCCCGTGTGGGAACCTGCAAGCGTACCGTTGACATAGACACGTGCCTGCCAATCGACCGCCCCGAAATTGAGGACGATATTCTGACCATGCCAATCGCGCGGGATGGTGAACGTACGATGATACCAAAGTGTATGCCGGTAGGGGAGGGTCTTACCCACACCCGACAGAGACGACTCAAGGCAGAAAGGTACAAGTATATCACCATCCCAAACGCGCGGCAAAGGGTCGCAATCCTCACGAATAGCATATTGCCACAGACCATTGAGATTCTGCCACCGGTTGCGCACCAGTTGCGGACGCGGATATTCCGACAGGACATCATCGGGGTTGATATGGTCGCCCCAAGTGGTAGTGATATTATTGCTCGCAGGACGATAGACTTTTTTGATAACCGGTGTACCGGAGGGTTTAGGCAGAGCGGTATCGGCAGGCAGGGGTTCGCCGAAAACAGGAAAACCATCGTTATCCCACGTAAAACGCTGCATACGGGGTGTGCGAGTATCTCCCGCACCGACAGGGTCCGTCTCATGGGAACGTGCATGGTAGAGAATATACCACTCGGTGCCGTCAGGCGATTGAAAGAAACTATTATGCCCTGTACCATAGACACCTGCCTCGGGCTTCTGGTGGAAAACGGGTTCGGTACTTTTCTTCCACGAAGCAGGATCGAGAAGGTCGGCATCAGTACGGGCAGTAAGCAGACCGAGTGCATAGTAGGGTGTCCAACAGCCGCTTGCCGAATAGGCTATATGGATATAGCGTCCATCGGGCGACAATAGAGGCTGAGGCCCCTCGTTGACGTAAATAGTGTAGGAGGGTGTAAAACCATTCTCATTGATCCAATGACGTTCCCATTCGAGTTCGGGACGGGAGATAACAACCCGCTCGGAGGAGAGTGTCCACGGGTTCTCCATACGGGCAATATAGATACACTGGGTCTCGGTGCTGACACGGCGCGTCTGCCACCCCGACCAGACCATATATAGTTCGCCGTTGTTCTCAAAAACGGAGCCATCAATAGCCCAGTTGTTGTCGGGGTCCGTAGAGATACGCCCTTTCATCACGAATTCGCCTTCGAAGGGGTCTTCATTAGGATTTTCGAGAACATAGAGTTGGTGATTGTCCGTATTGCCGTCGTCCGCCGCATAATAGACATACCATTTGCCGTTGATACGATGTATCTCGGGTGCCCAAAGGTCGAACATATTGGTCGAATCGATGGGGGTCCAAATGGTTTTGCAAGGGGCATTGCGGACATCGGTAATATCGGGCGTTACCCACAGACAGAGACAATTCTGCATGGTATGCATATAGTAGTAGTTGCCGTTGTAGAATAGTGCCCAAGGATCAGGACCACACTTTGGGAACAGCGGATTTTGATATAATGCCTGCGGCTTTGGAGCACAACCCGTGAGCACAAGGAATAGACAGAACGAGGCGATACGCATCGTTGAAGAAAGGAAACGTTTCATTATTGCGTTTGTTGAGTGTCCCGGAAAAACACTAATTATCGTGTAATCAGACGTTAATCAGTTTTCTTCAGAATATATGATTAACCATTAATAAATTAGCATGTCCCGCGCTTGGGCTATTTGGTTACGTGGGGAACATTATCCACACGATAGAGGTCGGAGAGAAGGTAATAGCCCGAAGCCACGTAAGTAGCGTCCAATTCAACGGCTACACGAAAATAGAGATAGTCGCGATAGTTGTTGACATAGTATGTGGCATCGCGGTACTTAGATAGATCGACCCGCATACTAACCGTTACCTCGTCGCTTACCTTGAGCGGTCGTGAGGCTTTGGTGAGCGTGGTGGCTGAATTGACATGCTGATTGATACCGACATAGGTAAATACACGCGTAACCATCGGAAGCGTTTCGGGGAGACGCTCGTCTGGATTACGGCGGATACGTACCGTTACTTTCAGTTCTGTGGATTCTTCGTCAAGCGGGTCAAAGCCGACCGAGTCAATGAGGTAATATGGGATAACCTCAAAATCACGCTCGGTATTACCCGTAAGATGTATAGGGATGGTATCATAGCCGATACCAGCACCCAGGGAGTTGAAATCGGCGAATTGGAAGGGATACTGACGATTGTCGAGGGTCAGATAATAGTCGCCTGCGAAAAGCAGTTGGGCAAACGTACCATCCTCGTTAATACGGATAGATGTGCCGCCGTCGTTCTTGCCGAAGCCTTTTTGCACCGCCTTGAGAACGCCCTTATTGCCATCGAAGACATAGGGCTTGCCTTGGTAGGTAACATGGCCGGTGAAACGACACTCGGGACCGTCGTAGTTGTCGTATTCGCAAGCAGTGAGACAGAGAGCCAGACAAAAAGCGAAAAATATATTTAACTTTTTCATTATTGTGGTATTTTAGGGTTTCTTATGCTGCGAAACAGCAAGAAAAAATGGAAAAGGATTGACAAAAGATTATCTATTCCTCCATTAGTGGTTGGGGTTGGTAACGATGTATGGGTTGCCATCGTCTTTCGGGTAGGTGGCATAGTACATAGTGTTATCAAACTTTATCGGGTCGTTGGCAATGCCGAGAGCACCACGATGCTCGATGAGAACACGGCGGAAAAGCCATTTCCCGTCACGCTCATCGCCCGGCGCATAAACGCGGTATGGCCACAAACCGTAAGTCATTGCCTGCTCGTTGGAGGTATTGTAATTCCACACCTCATCGGCAGTACGCCAACGTTTGAGGTCGTTGTAGCGATGATCCTCAAAAGCGAGTTCGACACGGCGCTCGTTCTTGATACGGTTGAGATTAAACTCGGAAGCAGTAAGGCAGAAAGCATCGCCACCGGCACGCCGACGAATCTGATTAACCAAATCAAGGGCCAGAGCAGACATATTCTCTCCATTATACTCGGTAACACCGTCCGCATCAAGGTAATAAGCCGCCTCTGCTGCATTTAGAAGCACCTCACCATAGCGGAATACAATATAAGGCACCCTACTGTTACCTGTAGTCTCTGAGCCACTGGTCTCGTCCACATACTTACGCAATAGCAAGCCCGAATGACTGACATAGTTGCTCGTGATATGCGGTCCTTCGGCACCAGTAACGGGCTGATTATCATAAAAATTAAGATTTGTAGAGTTGTCCACATCCTCCATAGTCGGTGCCATCTTAAATGTCCAGCCGCTGCCGTTAGGGATAGCCAAACCGGCACGCAAGTCAACAGCCGCACCACGGAAAGATGAACCCGGATAGATGATTGTAGCAGCAAGACGCGGGTCGCGACCGGCAAAAAATTCCTCAGGACTATTAAATAGGCGATACGAGTTGTTTGACGAGGTTACACCCGTAAGTGTCTCGGCTTTGTTCGCTCCTGTGTAGGGATTGAATGGTTCGAGAGTACGAGTAGCAGCCATCTCATAGCAGTCGAGGAGGTTGGTAACAGGATTGACGCAACTACCGCTCTTGGTATCGGGACGCAGACTGCGCGGAACCGTCCAATAAGTAAAATAATTGGTAAAATTGGTACCATCGTAAGCAACCTCGAAGATAACCTCAGAGTTGCTCTCCGCCTGGAAAAGGGCACCATAGTCTGGGGCTAAGGAATAGACACCCATGGACTTTAGCGACCGGTAGGCATCAATACACTGCTTGAGATAACCATCGGCTTTATCGCGGGGAATACCCGTTTCCAAACCGCTGAGTACGAGACCTTTTGTAGCACTCTTGTCATAGTTGTAGGCAATCGTACCTGCATAAAGAGCAGCACGGCATTTAAGTGCAAGTGCACTACCCATCGTGGCACGTGTAGTGGTACCTGCGGCAGCGAGGTTCAGGTCAGTGGCAATAGAATCAAGTTCGCCAAGAATGAAATCATAGATTTCGTACTCTTTGTTACGCGGTTTGGCAAGCGATTTGGTATCGGTTGTATATTCCTGCACCTCAGTGAGCAGGGGCACACCGCCCATACGGGAAACCAATATAAAATAGGTGTAAGCACGCATATAACGCGCTTCTGCGAGGAAATAGCGCTGATGGTCGAGAGAAACAGTCGCTCCCACCGAGGTCTGCAAGCAATGAATATGCTTGTTGAGGTCGCGGACGAGAGTATAGTCATAATACTGACGATAGTCTGCATTCTTGTTGCCGATGTTTGCCCAATAGGCTGAGTTGTTAATCGCCTCGTCCCAGGAACAGAGGTCATAGGTCTCGTTGTCCTGCGTAAACGACTGCTCATAACGCAAACGGCTGTATAAGTTGGCGGACATACTGTTGATAGTAGCCACCGACGAATAGGTCTGCTGCTCGCTCAGAGCGGTAGAATCGGATGGCGAAAGCCAGTTGTCGCAAGCCGTAAGAACCAACACAAAAGCCGAAAGGATAATATATCTTGTCTTCATTTTTGTTATCTTTTTTATTACGCACTATTAGAATCCGAGATTAAAGCCGATAGTAAAGACACGGCTCTGCGGGTAGTCAATACCATTGGCATACGCAATTTCCGGGTCAACACCATAGTCCTCGAGCGAGTCAAAGCAGAATAGGTTTGTCCCCTCAAAATAGATACGTGCTTTCCGTATCTTGGCTTTCTCCGTCCAACGTTTCGGGAACGTATAACCGAGAACGAGATTGCGCAGGCGGATATAGTTCACATTGCGGGTATAGAAGTCATTTTCGCCACGTGCAGACGGGTGCTTGGCACTTACGGCAGGGAACTTACCCGCCACCCAAGGCGAAGTGGGGTCGAGAATATCCTCGTGATGCCAACTATTGAGCGCGGTAGAAGCATAACCTGCCATCTCGCGGCTGCAAGCCCATTTCATATACCAATCCGGCACGTAGGTATTCATCGATGCACCGGCAAAGTCCATAGCAAAGTCAATTCCCCTCCATTCGAGTCCGAAATTAAGACCGAAACTGAGGATAGGCTGCTTGATACCCGATGCATCATTCCAAGCATACATAATAGACGAGTAGCCGAGCGGACGTTTGTCGTATTCGTCAATTACGCCGTCGCCGTTCACGTCCTTGAATATCAAGTCGCCCGGTTGAAGGGTTGTATTGTTGGCACCGTCAATAATAACAGGATAGTTATCAATTTCCTCTTGCGTTTGGAACACGCCAATAGTTTCCCATTGCCAGACTTGGTTGTTCTCCACATTCGACCAACGATCTGACTTGCTGTTGAGGTACTTGTCCCATGCGTTGTAGAATTTTTCGCCTGCACGCACACCGTTGCGCTGACGAGCGATGGTAATGTTTCCACCAATAGAGTATCTGAAATCGCCCACTTTGTCCTGCCACTTAATGAAACCATCGCCACCAATATGTTTGTCGGAGTTGAGGTTCTGGGCCAAAGGACTAAGACCGGACTCCAGCGGGAATACAAGGTCGTCGGGTTGCGCTGCAATACCACTACGATGACGCAAGAAAAAGTCAAACTCTGCAGTCAGACGGTTGTTGAAGAAACCGAGGTCGATACCCACATCGGTAAGCGAGGTGGTCATCCACGATATCTGGGTGTTGGGTGTACCCCTGTAGATAGCACCAATCAGCGCACTATTGGTATTACCGAGTAACGGATCAACGGTGGTAAAATACTTACCCGAGTTGTAGGTGTAGCCATCCAAGTAAGCGAAATCGGGGTAGAGTGCGCCGACATTGTCATCACCCATCTGACCGTATGAAACACGAATCTTGAAATTGCTCCAATAGTCATTGATACGACCATCTTGCCACCATACTTCTTCCGACATACGCCATGCGCCGCTCACAGAAGGGAAGAAACCCCAACGCTTGCCTTTGGCAAATTTCCAACTACCGTCGTAGCGGCCGGCGAAATCAATGATATAGCGTTGTTTGTAGTCGTACCCTGCACGGAAGATAACGCTCGCTGTGGTCTGCGTGGTCAATACCTCGGTCACCTTGTTGTTCTCACTGGTGGTGATTAGGTCAATGTATGGGTTATCCACAGGGTTCTGCGAGTTATAGATCGAGTTGTATTTGCGTTGGTAGAACTCAAAACCTACGGTAGCCGACACATGATGTCCGGAAAAGGTATTGTCATAACTGACGAGTGCTTGCCCGGTAAGGTCGTTTGTTGTGGCGCGGGTGCGCTCCATCCATGTATCGGTCTTGGCATACGCCACGTTGTAGGTTTTATTGATGGGGTCGTAGGTGTATTCCTGCCATGCCTTCTCGAGGTTGTTGATGTCCTGCCCGTTATAGAAATAGGAGAACAGCGCACGAGCAGACAAGCCCTGTAGAGGCGTTTGCCAGTCAAGGGTAAAGTTGGTTTGGAAAGTGGTGTTACGTTTATGGTACTCGCCCGCATTGTCTATGGTATAAGACGCAGGGTTATGCGCACCATCGTAACCCGCTATATAATTGACATACTGCTCGTTGTCGTTTGCATAGGGACGATAGATGGGCAGCATACCGATAACGGATAACTTACGTGCCTCATAGTCATCGCTCCCCGGCAGACCGGGATTGATAGTATTATCTATTTTACCTGAAATCTGCGTTCCGAACTTAAGGTTGTCGGTAATATTCACATCAACATTGGTTTGCAGATTGGTACGGTTGAACGTATAGTCTTGGAAAACCGCCTCTTGCCCCACATGGCTCAACGAAGCGTAGTAGGTTACTTTTTCCGAACCGCCCGACAAATTGGCATTGGCGTAGTACTGCGGCGCAGCGGAACGCACATAGTTGTGATACCAATCATAGCCGCGATAGTCCTCTCCCGTCTCGGGATTGTAGTAACCGGACTTCCATTTCTCCAGTTCGGCGCGTGCCTGCTCGGTGGTAACCGCCAGCGTGCCGCTGTTCACATCGCGCATATAGTTGGCATACACCCAGTCGTATGCCGAGAGCAGTTCCGGATATTCCGTCCATTGCTGCCAGCCCATATACGCATTTAGGTTTACCTCCATCTTTTGGTTGGCTTTACCTTTCTTGGTGGTAACGAGTACGACACCATTTGCGGCTTTCACACCATAGATAGCCGCAGCACCATCCTTGAGTACCGAAACGTTTTCGATATCGCTGATATCTAGGTTATTGAACGCCGACTCATCTTTGATGACACCGTCGATAACATAGAGTGGTGTACCGAGATTACGCACCTGAATGCTGGCTGCCGCACCTGGCACGCCACTGCTCTGACGCGAAGTGATACCTGCCACCTTGCCGACCAACGCTCCCGAAGTGGTAGTACTGGTAGAACGAACAATGTCTTCGGCTTGCACGGTGGTTACCGCCGAAGCAATGCCGCCTTTGCGTTTCTGTCCGTAGCCGACAACAACCACTTCATCAAGCAGTTTGTTGTCTGCCATCATCTCTACTTTAGCAAGGCGCTTGCTATCTGCAGAAAGTTCGACACTCTGATAGCCCACGTAAGAGAAATGCAGTTTGGCTTTTTCGGCATTTGCCGACTGAAGTTGCAGTACAAACGCACCATTAAGGTCAGTAATGGTACCATTGGACGTACCTTTCTCTACTACACTCACGCCTATCAGCGGTTCGCCATCACTATCTGTTACCACACCGCGTACCTCTTGTGCAAACCCGGCAGCAAGCGACAGACACAACGCAAAAAGCAGTGTGGTTATCTTCCTCTTTTGTTTCATAGTATTTGTTTATTTAACGATTAAGCGTTGTGCATCGGCTTTTCCGTTGTAAAGAAGCACCATTGTATAAACCCCGCTCGGAAAACTCATGTGTATATCGGTTGCACCTGTTTTTTCCTCTTGATATACACAGTTGCCTGCCATGTTGTAGAGACTGAGCGTATAGCGCACATCAGGCATACTGACATGTATGTTGCTGCCCGAATCTATAGGATTTGGAAAAGCCACCACAGTGTCTGTGTGTACATCGTCATTGGCAAGAATGGTCTGTCCGTAGTCGGACGATTGGTAGAGCGAATAGCGGGCTGCCAACTCTTGGCGTTTCTCCCAACTCAGTTTCTCCACCGCCTCCATATCGGGCGTACCAAAAGCATCCTTGAAGCGAAACATTGGATCAAGATGTCCGGCATAGTTCCAGTTGAGCGTCGTAGCCACACCGCCTACACGGCGCGGAATCATCACCTGGAATGCCTCCAATTGCAAACCCTTAGGCTGACCGGGATAGAGACTCTCATCCCAGTTCATCGATTGTTTGCTGTTGTGTGCCGACAGACGTGCCATCTTCAGATAATGATCGTTGCTGGTAAGCAAATAGAGACGATAGTAAGCAAAGGATGTCCATGCAAAGCCAAGATCGGCTGCCGAATGCCCGATAGCGATCAGGTGTTGTCCTACTATACTGCGATTGCGCGGGAATATAGGATTATCCTCTGTGCGGTCATCCTCTACGGGTATCTCGAAACTATACACCCATGTCTCTGTATAGGTAGCCGCCTGCTCAGCAGCATCCAACCATTTCCGGTCTTTGGTCAGATCATAAAGCGAAAGGAATCCCACCATAGCCATGTAGCCCGACTCGCTGTCAATCACTTGCGGATTATCCACCACGCAAGCACAGTAGTGATACTTCTTATGTACAAAGAGATAGCAATAATCGCCTGCTTTTAGCGCAGCCTCTTTGTAGCGTTCATCGCCTGTTGCGATATACAACTCCACAAGGTAGCGCAATGCCGAAGTCGTAGT
>ULPT01045550.1_pt1 | contig 71498 bp, 67 predicted proteins | sample 1953751 | NCBI WGS metagenome assembly ULPT01 (sample SAMEA4835636, study PRJEB28245) | human gut metagenome | biome: gut microbiome; material: fecal sample | place: Denmark | collected 2008 | reverse complement strand
TTCTTCTTCTTCTTCTTCTTCTTCTTCTTCTTCTTCTTCTTTTACGAATTATGCTGATATTTCATCTGATATAAAAGCTTTTAAGTTAAAGCATGACATGTTTGTGCAACTTTTGGATGATGCATTTGTAATTACAGATCCTGCGGGCCGCACAATTAAATTTATAGTTGCAACTTTTGCCGCATTCTTTATATTTGTATTTATTGCTTTCTTGCTGAATGCTGTGGCAAACATAAAAACAGATCCTTATGCTTCAAATATTATAAAAAAAGCATGGGACGAAGGAAAATAAAAGAAGTTGCAAGCAATAATTTTTTGATTTTCAAAAAGTCATGCTAAAAAAAATTTTAAGGATTGAGATATGAAAGGGATTATTTTAGCAGGCGGTTCTGGAACTAGACTTTATCCAATCACAAAAGCTGTTTCAAAGCAGATTCTTCCGTTGTATGATAAGCCGATGATTTATTATCCGTTAAGTTGCCTTATGCTTGCGGGAATAAAAGAAGTTCTTATAATTTCAACTCCAAGAGATTTGCCTTTATTTAAAGAACTTTTTGGAGACGGAAGCTGGCTTGGAATGAAATTTGAATATAAAGTTCAGGAAAAACCGCGCGGACTTGCTGATGCTTTTATTATTGGAAAAGATTTTATTGCAGATGACAGTGTTGCATTGGTTCTTGGCGACAACATTTTTTACGGACAGTCTTTCACTTCAACTTTAAAGCGCGCAAAAGAAACTGTTGAATCTGGAAAGGGTAGTGTGATTTTCGGCTATTATGTAAAAGAGCCTTCAGCTTACGGAGTTGTTGAATTCGATAAATCTGGAAAGGTTTTAGGAATTGAAGAAAAGCCTTTAGTTCCAAAATCAAACTATGCGGTTCCGGGACTTTACTTTTATTCAAATGACGTTGTAAAAATCGCCACTGATGTAAAACCTTCTGCCCGTGGTGAAATTGAAATAACTTCTATAAACAATGAATTCCTTTCAAGAGGAGAGCTTTCTGTTGAACTGCTTGGACGCGGAATGGCTTGGCTTGATACAGGAACTTACGACGGACTTTTGGAAGCAAGCAATTTTATTGCTACAATTCAAAAACGACAGGGAATGTATGTAAGTTGCATTGAAGAAATTGCATTCCGCAACGGATGGATTTCAAAAGAAGAGCTTTTGTCTCTTGCTTCAGGCTACAAAACAGAATACGGCCGTTATCTTGAATATATCGCAGGAGCAAACTGATGTTCGACTTTAAAAAATGCTATTCTTCTGACGGAACAGAATTTGCAGGACTTTATGAAATTCAGCCAAAAGTCTTTGGAGACAGCCGCGGATATTTTTTGGAAACTTACAGTGAAAAAGATTTTTTTGAAGCCGGACTAAAAATGAAATTTGTTCAGGACAATCAGTCATCTTCGTCAAAAGGCGTTTTGCGCGGACTGCACTTTCAGACAAGGCATCCTCAGGGAAAACTTGTGCGCTCATTGCAGGGAAAAGTTTTTGATGTTGCTGTGGATTTGCGCAAAGGTTCTGCTACATTTGGAAAATATTACGGAGTTGTCCTTGACAGCGAAAAGCAAAATCAGTTTTATATTCCAGAAGGCTTTGCCCACGGATTTTATGTGATTTCTGATTCGGCGGTTTTTGCTTACAAATGCACGGACTTTTATCATCCGGAAGATGAAGACGGCTTGATGTGGAATGATTCTTCAATTGGAGTTGACTGGAAGTCTGTTGGCGCAGGAGAAACTCCACTTTTAAGTGAAAAAGACAAAAAACATCTGGCATTCTCTTTTGATGCGGATTATTTTGATTTAAATGGAAAATGGCAGGGAAAATAAAATGCGCAAACTAAAAAATATTCTTGTAACTGGCGGTGCAGGTTTTATCGGCTCGAATTTTATTCACTATTTGTTTGGACTTTCTTCAGCGAAAGGAAATCTTTTTAATGATGCAGATTTTAGCGGAAATGTTGTGAATGTTGACTGCCTTACTTATGCCGGAAATCTTGAGTCCTTAAAAGATGTTGAGGAAAAATTCGGCGGAAAGCGTTATTTTTTTGAAAAAGTGGATATTTGCAACCGCCCGGAAATTGAGCGGATTTTAAAGCAGTATGACATTGACACAATCATTCATTTTGCTGCGGAAAGCCACGTTGACCGTTCTATCTTGGGACCTGAAACTTTTATAAAAACAAATGTAATGGGAACTTTTACACTTTTGGATGCTGCCCGCAGTTTTTGGAAAAAGCCGGACGGAACATTCAGGGATGATGTTCTTTTTCATCATATTTCAACAGATGAAGTTTACGGTTCACTTGGTGAGACAGGATATTTTACAGAAACAACTCCTTATGATCCTCGATCTCCGTATTCTTCTAGCAAGGCAAGTTCTGACCATATTGCAATGGCGTATTTCCATACTTATGGTTTGCCGCTTACTTTAAGTAACTGCACAAACAATTACGGACCTTATCAGTTCCCTGAAAAACTTCTGCCTCTTATGATTAGCAATATCCGCGACGGAAAGCCTCTTCCTGTTTATGGCAAAGGCGACAATATCCGCGACTGGATTTATGTTGAAGATCACAACCGCGCAGTTTGGCTTATTGTAAACAAAGGGCGCACTGGTCAGAAATATAACATTGGCGGAGAAAATGAATGGCAGAATATAAAGCTTCTTCATAAAGTGATTGAGCTTTCTGCTGAAAAACTCGGAAAGCCTGCTTCTGAAATTGAAAAAACAATCACTTATGTAAAAGACCGTCCGGGACATGACAAGCGTTATGCGATTGACTGTACAAAAATAAAAACTGAGCTTGGCTGGCAGCGCAAAATGACTTTTGAGGAAGGCTTGAATGCGACTGTTGACTGGTATCTAAAAAATACAGAATGGGTTAACCACATTCTTAGCGGCGAATACACAAAATGGATAGACGCTAACTACAAGTCAAGATAAAGCTAAAGAAAAAGCCTCACGAAAATGAGGCTTTTCTTATGCATAAAAATGCTGGTTACTGCCTTTTTACGAACTGTATAAAGTCTAAGTTCATTCCGACATCACCAGTTTTTTGTTCGGAATTCGCCTGAATTGTGATAAGAATTGTGCGCGGCTCGTCAATTGTAAAATAAATTGGCGCTCTTGTTGTAAGTTCCCAGGTTCCTAACGGCGGATTGCTTGGATAAACGCGGAAAGGCGTGTTGTCAATATAAACATAAAATGCGCTGTGGTCGGAATCTGTGGCTTTTTCTTTTATAAGGCATTCGTAAGTTCCAGCCGGAAACTTTACCTTGAGTTTAGCTGTTGCCGCCTCATCAAGAAGCCGCGCCGCAAACTGTCCGCTTGCATCTTTGTCTTGGACAACAAGAAAGTGATGAAGCAGCATGGACTCAACTTCATATTTTATTCCGATTCCAGAATATTCAATAACAGGAAGCTCTGTCAGCAATGGCGGCGGAGTCTGCTTGTCTTCAACTTTAAGGAATTCCGAATTCTTAGGCGAAGTTGCGCAAGAAAAAAATGCCAGTGCATATACTGCCGTTAAAATAGTAAAAACTGTTCTCGATAAAATTATTCGCATTTTTTCATTATAACACAAGAACTTTGCATTTGCAAATATCAATCTTGCTTGGAACTGTTAGATTTTTGGAACTCTTGGCTTTGCCATGTTTTTCAGCATGTTTTGCAAAAGCTCGTGGGCTGTTTCTGCATCCACTTCTTTTGAAGGCTCGTGATACTCAACAAGATTTTTTGGAATTTCATCAAGGAAGCGGCTCGGCTCGCATTCAACTGTGGATGTCATTTTTCTTCTGTGTGAGCATGAGGAAATTAAAAGCCTGTCTCTTGCTCTTGTAACTGCAACGTAAAAAAGCCGCCGTTCTTCTTCAATCGCCGCATCTCCGCCCTCTTCTACAGCATGGGCATGAGGCATAAGACCTTCTTCCGCTCCGGCAATAAATACAACTGGAAATTCCAGACCCTTGCTTGCGTGGATTGTCATTAAATTCACTTTGCCTTTGTCCTGCTCGTCGTCCATGTCGTCCCGTGAAATTAAAGTGATTCTGTTTAAATATGCGTAAAGACTTGTGTCGTCATAGTTTGGATTGTTTTCCCATTGCTCCATGCTCTTGATTAAGCTTTCGATGTTCATGTATTTGAACCTTGCGGATTTTTCGCTTTTGGGATTTTCTGAAATCAAGTAGTCAAAATAATTTATTTCATCTACTAAAGCGCGAACTTTTTTTGCAAGTCCTTTTCCAGAAAGCATGCTTTTGGAATTTTCTATTATATTTGAAAAGGCTTCAAAATCCGCTTTTGTTTTTTCACTTACAGGGCATTCCTCTTCCGAAGATGACAAAATTGCCTGAATGGATTCCCAAAGAGAAAAATTCATTGTTGAGGCGACTTTGTTTATCGATTCGATTGCAGCCTTTCCGATTCCACGCCGCGGTGTGTTTATTATGCGCAAAAGATTTATGTCGTCGTCATGGTTTGCTATTACGCGCAGATAGCTGATAATGTCTTTTATTTCTTTTCGCTCAAAAAAACTTGTACCACCGCTCATTGTATATGGAATGTTGTTTTCAAGAAAAGCTTCTTCAATTGCACGGCTTTGTGTGTTTGCCCGGATTAAAACTCCAAAGTCGTCATAGTTGCGTTTTTCGTCTACGCTGATTCCAAGAATTCCTTCTGCAATAAAGTCAGCTTCTGCGGCTTCGTTTTCCGGCGAATAAAGCTCGATTGGTTTTCCGTTTCCGTTTCTGCTCCAAAGTTCTTTGTCTTTGCGGTTTGTGTTGTGCTTTATTACTCCGTTTGCCGCCGCCAAAATTGTGCCAGTTGAACGATAATTCTGCTCAAGTCTTATTTCAGTAACATCAGGAAAATCTTTTTCAAAATTGATTATATTCTGAAAGTCCGCACCTCGCCAGCTGTAAATGCTTTGGTCGTCATCGCCAACGACCGCGATATTTTTGTTTGCAAGAAGATGCATCATTTCGTACTGCTGATGGCTTGTGTCCTGAAATTCGTCAACCATTATGTAGCGGAATCTGTTTCTGTATGCTTCCAAAACTTCTGGGTTCTCTTTAAAAAGTTTTATCGGGAGCACAATCAAGTCGTCAAAGTCAACGGAATTGAAAAGCTTAAGCCCAGACTGATATTCTTCGTAAAGGCTTCTGTACATATCGCTTTCGGAATTCCAGATTTTGCGTCCGGTTTTTATATCGCTGAACAATGTGCTTATTTTATAAAGATCCATTGCGTCTGCTGAAAATTTCAGTTCACGTCCGCTTTCTTTTATTAGAGCTTTTTTGTCGGTTTCATCATAAATTGAAAAATTTTCCCGGTAGCCAAGCTTTGTAATTTCCTGTCTTAAAATTCGGACTCCAAATGCGTGAAAAGTGCTGACTGTAAGATTGTTCAGTTTTTTTCCAGTAAGCTCTTTTATGCGCTCTTCCATTTCTTTTGCGGCTTTGTTTGTAAAAGTGAGCGCAAGAATCTGGCTTTGCGGAATTCCTTTTTCAAGCATATTGGCGATTCTGTAAGTGATTACGCGGGTTTTTCCAGAGCCTGCGCCTGCAATTATTAAAATCGGTCCTTCAATTGTAGACACAGCTTTGTATTGCTCTGGATTGAGCTTGTCCTTTAAATCATTTTCAAGAGACATTTTTATTCCTTTTTTTTACTAGCTTTTTTTTATTCAGTTTTGTAGCTGTCAACAATTTTCTTTACAGATTCAGAAAGCTCAAGGTTTTCTTCTGAATGTGAATTTACTTTTCCGGCAAAATTTTTCATCTTTTCAAGGTTTTCAGAAGCGGTGCTTGAGCCGTCAAGAATTTCTGAGGCTTTTTCCTGAAGAATTGAAACCTGCTCTTCAAGAAGTGAATTTTTTATTTTGAGTTGTCCGGACGAAACAGAAATAGCATTGGAATCTTCATGAAGAATTTGCATCATGCTTTGGATTTTGCTTGATTCTGAATTCTGTTCATTCATTTTTTCGCATACACTTTGAATTGAAGTATTCATGCTTTTTATGCTTGATTCCAGCGCTTCAAATGATTTTGTAGAATTTGTAGAAGCTGAAACCATCTGTTCTACAGCCGACTCAATGTTTTCTACAAGTTCTTTTATCGATTTTGTCTGGGAGGCGGAATTTGTTGCAAGTGTTCTGATTTCGTTTGCAACTACACTGAATCCTTTTCCCGCTTCTCCTGCGTGCGCCGCTTCAATTGCCGCGTTCATGGCAAGCAAATTTGTCTGCGCAGAAATTTCGGAAATCACTTTGTTCGCTTCAAAAAGCTTAGTCGCAAGTTCCTGAATCGCTTCAATTTTCTTTGTGACTTCGGACTGGCATTGCTTTCCGTCATTGGATTTTTGAACAATATTTTCGTATTCACTGTTGATTCCAAAAATTTTTTTGTTGATTTCTTCTATGTTTTTTGTAATCTGGCTAACGGCATCTGTGGAATTCTGAATCGCCACGTGCTGATTTTTTGCTTTTTCGTCAAGCTCAATCACGGAAGTTACAACATCATCGATGGTTCCGTTTGCTTCCTGAGTTTTTTCAGTCTGCTCTTTTGCCTTTGAGTAAATATCTTCTATTAATTGACCTTCCGTTTCAATTAGGCTTGTTGTTTCGTGCGTCTGGTTTAAAAGCACATTTGAATTTTCGCTTAACTTTGAAACGGCTGTTTTCTCAGAAATAATCATTTTCTGAAGATTTTCAATTATTCTGTTGCAAGCTCTTGAAATTTCTGTAAGTTCGTTTTCACCTGACTCTAAAACTCTGGCAGTAAGGTCGCTTTCTCCGCCGGCAATTTCGTTCATTCTTGATGAAACTGCTGTAAGCTTCTTGAAAAATGAAGAAATCCATAGATATAAAATTCCTATGCAGATTATAAAAAGCGCAAGGCAGCAAATCGACATTGTAATCTGGCTTTGCTCTATAAGTTTAATAATTGCAACAGCATCAAAATCGCAGGCAACAAATCCAATTGCATTATTGTCCTTTATAATCGGAGCATAAGCTGTAATTAGCCATCCCCAGTCTTTTTGTTTTTTAAAATCTGATATAACGATTTCTTTTTCCTGCAATACAATATGCGGATATTCACCGTAACTAGATAAGTCTTCAACAGTTCCTATTGGAGAAAAATTGTCTGTGTCAACGCGTGTTGTGCTTCCGTCTACAATGTATGTAAAATTGTTTCCTCCGCTTGGAACCATTGTGTAAAGAAATTTGCACTGAGTCTGTGATTTTATAATTCTAAGTTCCTGATATAATTCTTTATAGTACGGATGAGAGTCATCAAGTGTTTCAGCAAGCTCTGAAAATCTGTCCGCGTCGATTTTATATAAAGCTCTTTTTACTAAAGATTCTCCCTGGGAAGAAAAAACAGAAAAAGCAGTTGACTTTATATTGTTGATTGCGACCATTGTTGTAATAACAGAAATGAGAATGATAAAAAATGATATGAATGCGATAAACTTAAATTTGTATGATTTTGTAAATCTCATAGAGTCCCCCTTGTGCATAATTTTGTACCAACAGCCTTATTTTCTTCCGCTAATTATATATGATAATTTCCATTTTGGATACATAAATTGATTGATAATCAGGGCAAACGCATTATAAATAATTTAAGTAAAGTTTGCGCGAAGAAACGGTTCCTGGGGCAAAAACACTCTGATTGTTGCGGCCGCATGAGCGCTCAATTCTATAGTTACTTTGCAACAATCAGAGTGTAGCACATTATTGCGCGATTTTGAACCAGAAAACCGTGACTGGGAGCCAGTTTTATGCTGAATACATTTATAATGTGTTTGCCCTGGATTGATAATTATTGGTTTTATATTTATAATGCTAGAAATCTTTTTAATTTCAAATTTACAAGGAGTTCGTTTATGAACCGAAAAGTTGCGGCCTTTTTGGGCAGACACAATTTCAGCATCCATCAGGACATTAATTCAGTTGTTGAAGCTATGCTTTTTGATATGAATGAAGGATTGAGCGGCCGTCCTTCTGGCGAGGATATGATTAGAACTTATGCGAATCCTCCATCTCAGGCTACAGCTGGAAAAAGTGTTATTGTAATTGATGCCGGCGGAACAAATTTCCGCTCTTGCCTTGTAACTTTTGATTCAAACGGAAATCCTTCAATTGATTTTATGGAAAAAACAAGAATGCCTGGTGTTGACCGCGAGCTTTCTAAAAAAGAATTTTTTGACCAGATTTCGGCGAACCTTGAGCATTTAAAAGACAAGTCTTCTAGCATTGGGTTCTGCTTTTCTTATCCAGTTGACATTCAGGAAGATGGCGACGGCGTTCTTATTAACTTTACAAAAGAAGTAAAAGCTCCTGAAGTTGAAGGCTCCCACATCGGAAAAGAACTTGAAAAAGCATTGAAGGAGCACGGCTGGAAAAACAAGCTTCATGTTTCAATGCTGAACGACACGGTTTCTGCCTTGCTTGCTGGAGCTGCCGATCCGGATGAAGGAATGAAATATTCTTCTTACGTTGGATTTATTCTTGGAACTGGAATGAATTCCGCATACATTCAGACTGCAAGCCCGGAATACAAAAATTTAAAGACACAGATTATAAACTGCGAGTCTGGAAAATTCGACAAGGTTGCAAGAAGTGACTTTGATATTTCGTTTGACAAAAAAAGTGAAAAGCCTGGAATCGGCATTATGGAAAAACTTTGCTCAGGCGCATACATGGGACCGATTGCTTTTGAAGCTGTTACAGCAGCAGGCAAGGAAAATCTTTTTTCAGAAAAGCTTTCAGAAAAACTTTCTCAGCTTGATTCTCTTACTCAAATTGAAATGGATTCGTTCCTTCATGCTCCATATTCAACAAATTCAAAGCTTGGCTCAATTATGGCTGAATGCGCCAAGGACGATGACTACGATGTTTTGTTTCAGTTGCTTGATGCGCTTGTAGAACGTTGCGCTAGAATGGCTGCCGCAATTTTGTCTGCCTGCGTAATAAAAAGCGGGGAAGGAAAAACTGCCGATAAGCCTGTCTGCATTCTTTGCAATGGAACTTCATTCTTTAAAACTTATAAAGTTCGCCAGCGTGTTCTTGGTTATCTTGAAGAGATTCTTGTAAAGGAACGCGGACTTTACTTTGATGTAATCAGCCGTGAAAACGACATTACTCTTGGCACTGCGATTGGCGGTCTTCTTTAATGAAATTTATGAGGAAAGCTTTTAAAGTTTTCCTCTGTTTCTTTTTTGCATGGTTTTTCTTAGGTTTTTCTAAAAAAAGTCCGATAATCAACTGGAGCAATATATGTCAAACGCTAAAGTTTTAGGAAAATCAATTCTCCTCATCATTCTTATTTTAGTTCTTGTTTTGTTCGGACTTCTTTGGTTTGACTATCTGGGAATAATTCATGCTAAGAGAGCTTTTTCGCCTTTGTTTAAATTAGCTGGGCTTTCTCCGCAGACTTCTGTTTCAGCTTCATCTTCAAAAGAGCTTGTTGAGGCTGACCTTGACAATGACCGTTTTGCAAAAAGACTTGAGGCGCTTGATATTCGTTCGCAGGAGCTTGCAAAAAGAGAATCTGAAGTAAAAGAGCGCGAGGATGCGAATGCTCAGATTGCTCAGGAGCTTGAAGATAAAGAAAAAACTCAGGCTGAACGTGAAAAAACATTTAATAATTTAGTAAAAAAGTACGATGATAGAAGTGTAAACATCGAGCAAATTGTTGCTAATTTGAACGGTATGCCGCCAAAAAGCGCAGTTGGAATTCTTATTGAAATGGACGATCAGGATGTAATTGATGTTCTGCGCCGCGCCGATGAGATTGCTGCCGCCTCTGGTGAATCTTCTACAGTCGCATATTGGCTTTCGTTAATGCCTAGTGATCGTGCTGCTGAAATTTCACGCAAAATGGCAAATAAACCGCTTTCAATAAATTAGAAAAATTGCCTGTTAATGCGGCGCGCCGGTGTTTATAAAATCCGGAGGTTGCCCATGCAGGCATTAAGTTTACAGATTGTAAATCCACAGCAGGAACGCGATGTTTCTGTAAAGAAAATTCCAACTGCAAAATCTGAAGCTAAAGAACCGTCATTTAAAGAAATGGTGGAATCCGCTTCAAAAAAAGATCTGGCAGACAATTCTCCTTCCAAAGAAAAAGTTCAAAAAGTTTCAAATGCTTCTGATGAGCCGGATGCAAATTCCGTAGAAGAAAAACCTAGCACAGAAGTTCAAAATTCTTCTTCGGCTGTTTTTGCTTCGTTTGCGGTTGTTCAAGAACCTTCTGTTCAGGCAGAATCTTCCGTTAATTTAGATTTTCAAACTGAACTTTCTTCTGATTCTGAAATTTTGCCTTCTAGCGAGCAGCTTGCGTTTTTGCGTTCTGAAGATTTTTCTTTGGAAAACAAAACAGATGATTTTTCTGCAGAAAACAATTTCTTTCTTTCGTTGAAGGAAATGCAGAATTTGCAGGCGGCGCAGAATCTTTCAGTTGACGAGCCTGGGAAATTTTTGGAAAACATAAAACCTGCCGGGCATTTTTCTTCTTCTGATGAAAAGTTGTCCCTTGTATCTTTGCAGTCTAGTCCAGATGAAACTGCGGTCTTGCAAAATTCCGCGGAACTTTCTCAGCTTGGAATTTCTTTAGAATCTGGCGAAAAGAAACCGGATTTTTTCAAGCTTGAACTTTCTTCTTCCGATGGAAAAGGCGCAAAAGAAGTTCCGTCACTTTTTGAAAATATTTTTACAGTTACAGACGAGCGTTCCATTGAGCAGAAAATTGCTGACTTTAAATCTGAAATGAAGTCTGATTATTCAGAGCAGGACAACAGTTTGAATCTTTCGCTTTCACTTTCTGAAACTGCAAAGCAGAACATTCTTTCTTCGAACAACCAAACCGCGGGAGCTTCCGGTTCTACGTTCCAGCAGATGCTTTCCCAGCAGATTCAGTTTAATGCGCCTGATTTTGTCCGCGCTGGAAACATTGTTTTGCAGGACAACAATTCCGGTTCAATAAACATGATTTTAAAGCCAGAAAATTTAGGAAATGTTAAAATAAATCTTCATCTTTCCGATAATGTGATTACAGGGCAGATTACTGTAAACAGCAAAGAAGCTTTCGATGCTTTTAAACAAAACCTGGAGACCTTAAAGCAGGCTTTTCAAAACAGCGGATTTGAAAATGCAAATTTAAGTCTTAGCTATGCCGACACTTCTTCCGGCTCATTTGCGCAGGGCGAACGGCAGCAGAGTAGCGAACAGTTCTTTTCTAACAAAGTTTACGGTGATTATGCGTCTTCCGCTGAAATTTCAGGAGCGGCTTCTTCACAGGCTGCATATAGCGCGGATTCTGACAGAAAAATCAGCGTTGTTGCATAATTTTAGTATACGGAGAAATGTATGGACGGAATTCAGTTGAATACAAGACTTAGCGATCAGGAAATGGCGAAGCTGAATATGCAGGTAGATTCTTTCAACAAGTCAATTACAATTGAAGGAAGAAAAGTTCAGCGCGACTTGGGAAAGGATGATTTCCTTAAGCTTTTGATTACTCAGCTTTCAAATCAGGATCCTACTTCTCCTATGGAAAATACAGAGTTCATTGCGCAGATGGCTCAGTTCAGTTCTCTTGAGCAGATGACAAATATGAATCAGGAATTTGCAAAGATGAATTCGATGCTTGTTTCTTCACAGGCTGTAGGAACAATCGGAAAAACTGTTGACATTACGCTTGGCGACACAAAGACGACTGGAGTTGTTGAAGCCGTAACTTACGGAGCAAATCCGCAGGTGCGTGTAAATAATATGTATTATGACATGAAACAAATCTCCGCAGTTTACGGAGAATGAGTTCAGGTTGGGGAACTCTATAAAAAATCATAAGAGGGTAAATTTATGATGAGATCACTTTATGCAGGCGTTTCGGGCTTGCAGAATCACCAGACAAGAATGGATGTAATTGGAAACAACATTTCCAATGTAAACACTTACGGATTTAAAAAAGGCCGTGCTACTTTTCAAGACATGATAAGCCAGCAGATTAACGGTGCCGCGCGTCCTACAGAAGAAGTGGGCGGTGTAAATCCTAAGGAAGTTGGACTTGGAATGAGTGTTGCTACAATCGACACAATATTTACACAGGGAAACCTTCAGACAACAGGAAACACAACTGACCTTGCGATTCAGGGAAACGGATTCTTTGTTCTTAAAAACGGAGATGAAACTTTCTATTCACGCGCAGGTGTTTTTGGAACAGACTCAAACGGAACCCTTGTGAATCCTGCTAACGGACTTCGTGTTCAGGGATGGATGGCAGAAGATGTAAACGGACGTCAGGTTGTGCGCACTTCCGCAACTCCTACAGACTTGGTGATTCCAGTTGGCCAGAAAGACCCGCCTAAAGCAACAGAAAATGTAAGATATTTCTGCAACCTTAACAAGAACACACCAGAAATCCCTGACAATCCGACTGCGGATCAGGTTATTGAAGGAACTTGGCAGACAGAAATTGATATTTACGATACTTATGGAAATGCTCATCAGGTTCAGATGAATTTTGCAAAAGTTCCTGGAAATCCAAACCAGTGGACAGTTACTGTAAATGTTGATCCGGACAACGCTGACTTTACTCAGACAAGAATCGGCTTTGGCACAACAGACGGTGTGCAAAATACTTACACTTTGAATTTTGATAACACAGGAAAACTTCAGTCTGTAGTTGACAGCGCAGGAAATCAGTCTAATCCTCAGGGCGAAATTGTTCTTCAGGCTTCTTATGCTGTTGCTGATTCAAATGCTGATGCAAACGGAAATCCATACCGCCAGACTTTCAACTTGAACCTTGGAACAATCGGTTCAATGGAAAACACAATTACTCAGGCCGCCTCAAAATCTACAACAAAGGCAAACTATCAGGATGGCTACAAACTCGGCTATCTTGACAATTTTAAGATTGATCAGTCTGGAATAATTACAGGCGTTTATTCAAATGGTTCTGTACGCACAATCGGACAGGTCGCAATGGCAAGCTTTACAAACCAGGGCGGTCTTGAAAAGAAAGGAGACAACACTTACGCGGAATCAATCAACTCTGGAATGGCTAACATCGGCGAAAGCGGAACACAAGGAAAGGGAAGTATGCTTTCTGGAACATTGGAAATGTCAAACGTTGACCTTACAGAGCAGCTCACAGACATGATTGTAACTCAGCGCGGATTTGAATCGAACGCAAAGACAATTCAAACTGGAGATTCAATGCTTGAGACTGTTTTAGGCTTGAAACGCTAATTTAGTTGAACTAGGAATCTTTAAAAAGTAATTTCTTTAGAACCTCTAATTCATAACCCAATCTTAGCTGGACAGATGAACCCTCGTCTGCCCGGCTTTTTTTATATAATTGCCGCTATAAAAAAATATTGAAAATGTTGAAATTATTTAAGAAACTGTATTTGTTTGACTATCCCTGCATTTTCTGATATAATTAATCCACTTTTTGTGAGGGGTAAACTATGATTTTTCCACTTGAAGAACTTGCTAAATTTAAAGGCGGAATGTACGCCATTACTGTTGCTGCTAGCCGCCGCGCATATCAGCTTGCAAAACTTGCCATGATAGAAGATCCTTCTGTTTCTGAGCTTGTAGAAGACAATGACGGAAAAGTTGTAAGTCTTGCAGCCCGTCAGCTTTTTTCTGGCGAAGTTAAATACGCTATTGAAGCTCCTGCGCGCTAGTTTTGCTTTTTGCATTGATTGAAAATTGATTCCAGTAATTGTTGTTTTTGCACCAACTGCTTGCGGAAAAACTGCTTTGGCTGAAGACTTGTTCGGTAAAAGCAGTTCTTTTGTTTTTAAAGGAAAAGCCGAAGTTATAAGCGCAGACAGCCAGGCCGTTTACAAAGGTCTTGATATTGGAACTGCCAAGCCTACAAAAGAAGAACAGCAGGAAATTCCTTTTCACCTTATTGATGTTGCTAGTCCGCAGGAACAGTTCGGGCTTGGAAAATTTCTTGAGTCCGCGGATTCTTTGTGCGCTCAAATCTGGAGAAGAAAAAAAATTCCTTTGGTGATTGGCGGAACTGGTTTTTATATAAGAAATTTTTTGCTAGGCTCGCCGTCAACTCCAGAAAGCCGCCCGGAAATCAGAGAGCAGATAAAACAAAAACTTGCCGATTTAGGAAAAGAAAATCTGTATGCCGAGTTGAAAATTGTAGATCCTATTAGCGCAAAAAAAATAAATATAAATGACGAATATAGAATTTGCCGCGCCCTTGAAATTTTTTATTCATGCGGAAAACCTTTAAGCTCATTCAGCCTTCCTTGCGAACTTAGAAAGCAGTATAAATTTTGCACGCTGATTTTAAATCGCAGCAGAGAGGAGCTTTACAAGCGCATTGATTTGCGTGTGGAAAAAATGTTTGAAGCAGGACTTGCGCATGAAGTTGAAGTGTTAAAAAAATCAGGGCTTACAAAAGATTCTCCTGCAATGAAAGCCATTGGCTACAGCGAATTTTTTGTTGAAGGTCTTTCCTTGGAGCAGATAAAAGAAAAAATAAAATTCAACAGCCATCGTTATGCAAAAAAACAGTACACCTTTATGCGCGGAATTCCTGAAGCTTGCATTGTTGATGCTGATGACAAAGAAAAAATAAAGCAAATAATCTCAAGCTTTCTTAGTTCAGTGTTATTGTAAATGTTGTTCCTTGGTTCGGCTTGGATTTTACATTTATGCTCCAGCCGTGGCTGTCTATAATTGACTTGACTACAGAAAGTCCTATTCCCATTCCATTTTCACGCCGGGAATTTGACGCGCGGAAGAACAGCTCAAAAACCTTTTCCAAATCTTCTTCTGGAATTCCAACTCCAGTGTCGCTTATTGAAATTTCTGTTTTCCCAAGTGGATTCTTTTTTGCTTCAAGTGAAATTGAATCTCCATCATTTGTGTAGCGCAAAGCATTTCCGTAGATATTTTCCAAAGCGCGTGTAAAAAGATTTTTGTCCATAAGAACTTGCTGTTCTTCAATTTCTATTGAACTTGAAATTTTCCGCTTGTACAATTCTGCGGCGCCTTCCATGTTTGTGGCAAAGTCCTTTAAAAATGATTTCAGTTCAACAGGTCTTAGAGTTTTTTTCCATTCTGTGTTGTCTATTTTTATGTAGTTGATTAAATCATTTATCATTGACTCAAGCAGACCGGCTTTTGTATTTATTATTGAAATCGATTTTTTTATGTCGTCAATGCTGTTTACAATTCCGTCTGAAACCGCTTCTGAATATCCTTTTATCAGCGCGACCGGTGTTCTCAAGTCATGGCTTATTCCCATTATAAAGCGCGAGCGGCGTTCAAGATTTTCCTTTAATGCTTTTCTCATGCGCTCCAAGTCTTCCGTTAGCTGCAAAATTTCATTTGAGTTTCTTCTGCCTGAAATTTCAAGCTTTGTGTCAAGCTCTCCATTTGCGATTTTTTGAGTTGCCTTTTGAATTATTTCTATTGAATTTGAAACTGACTTTGCAATTAAAATAATCACCGTGATTGACAATGTTTCAAAAACAAGTACAACAAAAAAAATGTGCATCATGAATTTTGGAATTCTTTTCAGCGAGCTTTTTCCTTTTGCATCGAATCTGCTTATAATCAGGCCTTTGTTTTTATGGCTTCCGCCACGCGTTTCTTTTTGCTGGTCTTCAAGAAAAAAAGATTGAAATTGATAGTCGTAAGCGGAATTTGTTGTCTGTACAAAATCAAAAAGTTCCTTTGGATTGTGCGTGCTTCCTGTCTTTAATTCTGGAATTGTAGAAAGAATAATTTTTGAGTTGTAGAAAACTAGAATCTGGACTTCCGGCGGAATTTTTTCAATATAGTTTTGAATCTGGTTCCAGTCGCTTTCAGAAAAATTCGCCTCGTTTATTTTTCTGATTTCCTTGTAGCCTTTCATCAAAAATCTTCGCGGGGAACTGTAATATGTGTAAATCGGAAAAAAAATCATGCACAAAGTTGGAAGTATTATAATTCCCGTGATTAAAAGCGAAATTTGATTTTTAATTTTCATTCATTGCTTTCCATGCTGAACTGGTAGCCAAGTCCGAAAATTGTCTTTATGTACTTTGGATTTGCAGGATCTTCCTCGATTTTTCTTCTTAGCCTTTGAACATAAACTCCAACCGCCGTCATGTCTCCGAACGGAGTTTTCCATACCGCATTGAAAACTTGTTCCGGCGTTGCTGGCTTGTTGTTGTTTTTTACAAGATATTCAAGAACTTCATATTCTTTTGTAGAAAGCGGAATTTTTTCAGTTCTTTTTTTTAGGATGCAGCTGTTGCAGTAAAGAGTGTAGGGACCGAAATTTATTGTTTCTTCCACGGAAGCTTCTGTTGCGCAAAGCCGTGCGAGCTTGGACTGAACTCTTGCAACTAGAACTTTCGGGCTGAATGGCTTTGTTACAAATTCGTCCGCGCCAAATCCAAGTCCTTCTATTATATCTTCATCAGCATCCCTCGCAGAAACTATGATAACAGGAATTGTGGCTTTGTAGTTTTTTCTGAAAGTCTTTAAAAAATCAAATCCGCTCATTCCAGGAAGATTTAAATCCAAAATCACCAGAGCAGGCGAATATCCTGCACTTAGTTTTTCAAGAGCTTTTTCTGCTGTATCAAATGCCAGCGATTCAAAATCCGCATTGTTCAAGTACATACAAATCAGCTCTGCCATTTCTGGAACATCTTCAATTACAAGGATTTTTGTTTTCATGGCTGAAATTTACAATTATTAACTAGGAAGTTCAAGAATTTTTGCGCGTCTCTAACAGATTATTATTATTTTTTGAAGGAATACTTCCTGATTTAATGCTTTTTTAACAAATGTTTTTTATAATAAATATATAATATGACAGTTGAAGAAATAAAAAAGAATACAGAAATAAATGCGTTTTTGAACAAAGGAAATGAAATCTTGGGAAATCTTGGTTTTACAGACCATGGACCGGGACATTGCGCCTTGGTTTCTGAACGTGCAGGCTTTATTTTGCAGGAATTCGGAGAAACAAAAGAAAGAATCGGGCTTGCAAAAATAGCAGGATATATGCACGACATTGGAAATGCCCTTAACAGAAAACATCATGCTGAATACGGCGGACTTCTTGCAAATGAAATACTTGGCAAGCTTGATTTTTCTTGCGATGATAGAATTGAAATTGTTTCGTGCATTGCAAACCATGACGAGTCAACTGGAGGAGCATTCGACAAGGTTTCCGCAGCCCTTATAATCGCAGATAAAACAGATGTAAGGCGAAACCGCGTAAGAACAAAGGAAAAGTCCGCATTCGATATACACGACCGCGTTAATTTTGCAGTTGAAAATTCGACTTTAAGGATAAACCGCGAAAAAGGCCAGATTTCCCTGAATCTTCAGATTGACGAGAATATTTGCACAATGTGCGATTACTTTGATATTTTTTTAGGGCGAATGCTCATGTGCAGAAAAGCTGCGGAATTCTTTGACTGCCGTTTTAAACTCATGGCGAACGGAAGCAAAGTCCTTTAGCAGGTTTTTCAGTTCTGACAGTTTGTGCTGGTTTAAAAATTCTGCTTTCTCTTGTTTTTATGGTAAAAATAGTCTAAAATACTTGACGATTAACATTTTACAGTTCATTATAGTATATTATGATTGAAGTAACGCGTCTGAACGGAAAAAAATACTGGGTCAATCCGCACCAGATTGAGTCTATGGAACAAAATCCTGATGTTACGCTTGCTCTTCTTTCTGGCAAAAAAATTGTTGTAAAAGAATCTCCGGAAGAAATCATAGAACGAATTGTTATATATAGAAAAAAAATAGGTATGCAGGAACTTTGATTCTTGCGTTAGCGGGAGGAAAAAATGGATTTGGCTACTCTGATAGGATTCTTTGGCGGACTTGCAATGATGGCAGTTGGTGTTTTTACGTCCGGCGGATCCATTATGGGTATTATAGATATTCCATCAATTTTCGTAACTATTGGCGGATCTTATTTTTCTTTGTGGATTTGCGCCCCTATGAATCAGATTATTGGTCTTTTTGGCATTATGGGAAGGGCTTTTAAAACTTATGACTACGGAGAAAAAACAACAGTTCAGAACATGGTTGCCCTTAGTGAAAAAGCCCGCCGTGAAGGAATTCTTGCTCTTGAAGAAGGACTTGACGACCTTGATGATCCGTTCCTAAAAGAAGGCTTGCGTCTTATGGTAGACGGAAATGACGGAAGTGCAATCCGCTCTATTCTTGAAAATGAAATGGCTCAGGCAGAAAGCCGCCATATGTCCTGGATTAACGTTGTTATTCAATGGGCAGGTTTTGCTCCTGGTTACGGAATGATGGGAACCGTTATCGGTCTTATTGGTATGTTAAGAAACCTTGAAGACAAAAGCGCCCTTGGTCCTAACATGGCGGTTGCTCTTATTACAACTTTGTATGGTTCCATGCTTGCGAACTGGCTTTTCGGACCTTTGGCTCAGAAGCTCATTATGCAGAATGGAAACGAAATGAATGTAAAGGAAATGGTTCTGGAAGGAATTCTTTCAATTCAGGCAGGAGACAATCCGCGTATTCTTGGCCAAAAGCTTCTTACATATTTGGATCCAAAATCCCGCAAGGCAATTGAGTCCGACATTCTGAAAGACTAGGCTTGGGGAGTTTTTCAATGGCAAAAAGAGAAAAAAAAGAACCAGCAAAACCGTCAACCGCCTGGATGGGCACTTACGGAGACATGATTACTCTCATGCTCTGCTTTTTCGTTATGCTTTACGACCCGTCTGAATCAGATGCGGTTCAAATGGCGGCTTTGCAGGCTTCGCTTTCAAACAATAATCCTGGCGGTGGAATTTCGGTAAGTCCAGGTAGTCTTGCCAACTTGGGAAACGTTGTAAGCTCTCTTCCTTCTATAGAAAAAGGCCGTGCTTTAGGTCCTGCAATGAAAAAGGCGATTTCTAGTTTTGCGCCGGAAGTAAAATCAAACAAAATAACAATAACTAGCGATGAACGCGGACTTGTAGTTTCACTTGCATCCGATGCTTTTTTTGAGGAAGGCAGCGCGGAGCTTAACATTGAAGAGGCTAGGGGAACTTTGATTAATCTTGCAAAATTTTTTGCTTCCCCGGAAGTTGCAGGCAGAAGATGGCGCATTGAAGGCCACACGGACAACAGACCTGTTCCTGCTTCAAGCATTTATCCGAGCAACTGGGAACTTTCTGCGGCTCGGGCGGCAAATGTTCTGCATTATCTTGCGGATTTTGGCGTAGATGAGCAGCAGTTTTCTATTGCGGGATATGCGGATACCCGTCCTAAGCTTAGCAATGACACTGCGGAAGGCCGCGCGTACAACCGACGTGTGGATGTGATTGTTCTTGATGACGGACATTTTTAGCGGAAATGCTTATTTTTCAATTTCTTCTAAGATAAAATTTAAAAATTCCGATATAAATAACGAGAAGATTTTAAAATCCGGGAGGACTTTATGGCAGACGAAAGTAATGCAGACGACTTGGGCGATGACATCGGAGCTGAAGTTTCAACAGGAAAAAAGAGCGGAATAAAAGGCGCGTTTCCTCAGCTTTTGAAATTTATTTTGATTGGTGTTGCTGCTGTAATTTTCATTGTTACTATCGTAGTTGTTACAACTGCTATATTAAATAAAGGCGGAAAAACACCTTCGCAGTCAATTCCAATCAGCGAGGAATATACTGTAAAAAGAGAATCCTATGACTGGTACACTTCTTTGGATCAGATCCGCACATCGACAAGCGATCCTGTTCCAGCGAGTGTGAGCGTTACAATTGCGCTTGGCTACAAAAAGGAGGACAAGGCGGCTTCAACTGAAATCACAGAGCGCCGTATTGAAATCATTGACTTTTTGAGAAGATTTTTTTCAGAACAGACTGTTGAAGATTTGCGTCCGCAGAATGAGGAAGTTCTAAGACAGCAGATCCGCGACCAGATAAACGATGATATTTTAAGCAACTCCAGAATACGCGATGTTCGTTTTACAGGAAAGGATGTTGTTCAGCAGTAAGCTGAAAAAAGGTGGAATGAGACATGAATGAAGTTCTGTCACAGGATGAAATTGACCAGCTCCTTCAGGCAATAAGCACTGGCGAAAGCGAAGCAGATGAATTTAAGCCGGTTACCGATACCAGGCGTATAAAAATCTACGACTTCCGCCGCCCTGATAAATTTTCAAAGGAGCAGATTCGCACGGTTTCCAATATGCACGAAACTTTTGCGCGTCTTACAACAACAAGCCTTTCTGCCCAGCTGCGTACTTTGGTCCATGTTCATGTTGCTTCAGTAGACCAGCTGACTTACGAGGAATTCATTCGCTCTATTCCAACGCCTACAACTTTAGCTGTAATAAACATGGATCCTTTAAAAGGAAACGCAGTTCTTGAGATTGCTCCTGAAATTACTTTTATAATAATTGACCGTCTTTTCGGCGGCTCTGGAGATACAGGCGGAAAAGTAAATCGCGACCTTACAGATATTGAGCAGTCTGTTATGGAAGGAATTATTGTCCGCATTTTGGCGAACATGAGAGAAGCTTGGACTCAGGTTATAGATTTGCGTCCGCGTCTTCAGCAGATTGAAACAAATCCGCAGTTTGCTCAGATTGTTCCTCCGAGCGAAATGGTCATTCTTGTTACTTTGGAAATAAAAATAGGAGAGGAAGCAGGTATGATGAATATCTGTATTCCTTATATAACGATTGAGCCGATTGTTTCAAAACTTTCGTCTTCTTTCTGGTTCAGCTCAGTTAGAAGAAGCTCCACAACTCAGTATCTTGGAACTCTCAAGGAAAAGCTTGCAGATGTTGAGATGGAGCTTGTTGCGGACATCGGTTCAATAAATGTTCCTATTAGAGATGTTCTAAGCCTTAGAACAGGTGATGTTATAAGGCTTAACACTATAAAGGTTGGAGAACCGCTTACATTAAGTGTGGGCAGCAAGAAGAAATTCTACTGTCAGCCTGGCGTTGTCGGGAAAAAGGTTGCTGTTCAGATTATTGAAAAAATCGATGAGCAGGAAACTGAAAATTTTGAAGAATTAACACCAGAAGGAGACGATAACCTATGAGTGAAGGATCTATATCACAGGAAGAAATCGATGCATTGCTGTCCGGCGTAGATGTCGGCGGACTTGGTTCAGGTGGCTCGTTTAATTCTGCTCCGGAGGTTGACATTGATGTTCCGACATTGCAGAATTTCTCTGGAACTATAAAAGACAAGCTTGCTGAAGTCATTAAAAATATGACCGAAAAAGACACTGTTCCTGGTTCCCCTACTGTCGAGGCGATTGGGCGGGATCAGTTGCTTGCAAAGCTTCCGGAAGAAGTTGTAGCCGTAATGGCGGACTTCTCTTCAGGGCTGAGCGGCGACCATCTTTTCCTTATGTCTCCGGAATTTGCTACAAAGCTTGTTGGTTATATAAACAAAGAGGAAAATCCTGCTCTTGATGACATGGGGCTTTCTGTAATTTCAGAAGTAGTTTCATCTCATTCAGGCGCGGAAATAACAGAGCTTAGCAAAGGTGGAAAACTTCCGGGACTTGCTACAAATCCTCCGGAAGCTGTAAAAGAGCCAAAGGCAATGATTCGTATGCCGCAAGGAACTTTTGCTTGCTTTACATATCCTGTTACTGTTGACGGCGAGCAGTTTACCTTGTGGGAAGCTGTAAGCGGTTCTGCTGCTGACGGAATGGCGCGTGCTCTTGGCGGAGGTTCAAAGCCTGCTTCACAGCCAGCGTCTTCTGCAAATTCTGGAATGGAAAATGCTTCTGCTATGGGTGGAGCTCCGCAGATGTCTTCTCCTTCCGCAGGATTTACTCAGCAGCCAATGATGGGCGGCAATATGATGGGAATGCAGCAGATGCAGCCTAATCCTGCTATGATGGGAGGTATGCAAATGGGCGGCAATATGATGGGAATGCAGCAAATGCAGCCTAACGCTTCAATGATGGGCGGAGTGCAGATGCAGACTCCTCCGAATGTTCAGTCATTGCAGTTTCCGAATTTTGCGCAGTCTGTAGGTGGCGGCGAGCAGGGAAATATCAACTTGATTATGGATGTTTTCATGGAAATGACGGTCGAACTTGGCCGCACCAAGAAAACAATCAAGGATATTCTAGGACTTGGCGAAGGAACAATCATCGAACTTGACAAGCTTGCCGGTGAGCCTGTTGATATTTTGGTAAACCATAAGCCTATTGCCAAGGGTGAGGTTGTAGTTATTGATGAAAACTTCGGTGTTCGTGTTACAGAAATTCTTCCGGCTCTTGAACACGTGGCTTCATCTATGTAAAAATAAATTTGCAATGAGCTTTTGAATTTCATTGAAGTTTAAAAGCTTCGTCAAATATAAAAGCGGCAGGCTTGAAATGCGGTGGGGATAACGCAAATGGCCTGTTGCTTTGGGTGGGAAAATGAATTACTCAAAAATAAAAATTTTAGCGGCATTGCTGGTTTTATGCGCCGGTCTTTCTTTTGCCCAGCAGTCTTCTGCGCCTTCAGAAAATCTTACTTCCGCACAAATTGAAAATTCTCAGATTTCATTAGACTTTTCAGAAAATTCTGACTCTGGAGCTTCAGGCGAAAATGCTTTTAGTTCTTCAGGCTCTTTTGGTGGAATTGGAATTTTTGTGCGCATGATTCTTGTTTTGGGAATCATAATTGCAGCGATTTACTTTTTGTTTAAATTTATGCGCAAATCTATGGGCGTTGAGCCGGCTTTGGAGGACGATGTTTTTTTACGCAAAGTTTCGTTTATAAGTCTTGGCGAAGGAAAATCCGTTCAAATTGTAAGTCTTTGGAACAAGGCTTTCATTCTTGGAGTTTCAGATAATTCCATTTCGCTTATAAAAGAAATCAACGACAAAGATCTCATTGACGCGATGAACCGCTATGCCGACATGAACAGCAACGCAAAAAAGCCGCGTTCATTTGAAGAAATCCTTCAGCTTTTTATGTCGGGAAAAAAAGAGGAATCCAAGGAAAATATTCCGGCTGCAAAAAAATCAGCTTATGACAAAGACACGATGAATCTTATAAATTCCTTGAAAGACAAAATGGTTGGCGGAGAAGAAAAATGAAAAGCCTTTTCTTGCTGAAAAAACATTTTTTTAAATTTGCTGTTGCGCTTTTAGTTTGCGCTTGCTGTTTTTTTCCATTGTCATCGCAAAGTCAAAATAATTTTCCAGAAGGTTCTTCAAGCGGGACTACGGAAATGAGCCGCAGAATAACTGGTTTGGATTTTCCGAATTTGAGTTTTTCTGCTACGGCTCCTCGCTCTGGAAATGAAGTTGCGTTCAGTGTGCAGCTTTTGCTTTTACTTACTCTTTTAACTCTTGCACCGAGCATTTTTATTTTAATGACTTGCTTTTTGCGTTTTTCGATTGTCCTTGACTTCATAAAAAGAGCGCTTTCTTTGCAGCAAGTTCCGCCGACCGCAGTTCTAAATGGAATTGCAATTTTTATGACACTTTTCTGTATGTGGCCAACATTCAGGCAGATTTATACTGATTCTTTTCAACCACTTTCAAATAATGAAATTACTTTGACAGAAGCTATTGAAAAGGCAGAGTCGCCTATAAGAATTTTTATGTTCCGTCAGATGGGAAATGATAAAAACAGCATCAGGACTTTTATGACAATGGCAGGTCTTGGGCGTCCGGCTAATGCTTCCGATGTTCCGACTTATGTTTTGATTCCGGCTTATATTCTGCATGAACTTACAGTCGCATTTAAAATAGGAATTCTTCTATATATTCCGTTTATCGTAATTGACATGGTTGTTGCAAGTATTCTTATGAGCATGGGAATGATGATGCTCCCGCCTGTGCAAATTTCCATGCCGTTCAAGCTGATGCTTTTTGTTCTTGTCGACGGCTGGCATCTTTTGACTCAGCAGCTTTTTGTGAGTGTATTGCGCTAAAAAAATTGATATTCGGCTTTTGAATGGGAGGAAATTATGTCGTTGAATCTTATCAATAATTTAGTTCGCGGTGGAATTTTGCAGGTTTTTCTTATGTGCGCTCCTATTCTTGGCGCGGCTCTTTTAGTGGGACTTATCGTTGCGATTTTTCAGGCTACAACTTCAATTCAAGAGCAGACTCTTACTTTCTTGCCAAAGTTCCTTACGATTCTTTTTGTAATTGCTTTGCTTGGCGGATTTATGTTTAATTCTTTGGCTCAGTATTTCCGCGGAATTCTTGACTTGATTCCGGCTATGGCAAGATAGAATGCTTGAGCGGATTGTTTCTGACGCGCCTGTTTTTCTCTTTGTTGCGGTAAGATGCTTTGCCACGATAATGACGCTTCCGCTTTTTTCTTCAAGAACTGTTCCCAGAACTGCAAAAATTGCGCTTGCAGGCTACATGGCATTTTTTATTTTTCCGCAGATTTCTTTGGCTGACGGAATTTTTTCTTCATATAAAAGCTATATTTCACCTGAAGGAAATTTTTCGCTTGAATATATTCTCCTGCTTGCCGGAGAAGCGATGATTGGAATAATCCTTGGTTTTTTTGTGCAGATTATTTTTGCTTCGTTCAGTACAGCCGGACAGTTTTTTGCGTTCCAGATGGGACTTAGCGCGAGCGAAGTTTACGATTCACTTAGCCAAGTTGAAAATCCGCTTATGGGACAGTTTTTTAACTTTATGGCGATGCTTGTTTTTTTGCAGAACAACTGGCTTCAAATGTTGCTTTTGAAGGGAATGTCTGAAAGCTTTAAGGTTATAAGCGCAATCTCAATAGTGGACAATTCTCGTTTTTTTGCGGAATTTATGATGAAGTCGCTTACATTGCTTTTTAAGGATGCGCTGATTATTGCGCTGCCGGTTATGGCGTCTCTTTTTTTAATAAATGTTACAGTCGGAATTCTTTCAAAGGCGGCTCCGCAGATGAATTTGCTTTCGGAAGGATTTCCTGTTCTTATGCTGACTTCATACTTTTTAATTTTTGTTCTTGTGCCGCAGTTCATTGAATTTTTTGAAGGCTGCTTTAAAGGCGGACTTTTTGAAATTGAAAAGCTTCTTATCGGGCTTAAAGGAGGCGGGCAGTGATGGATTTGCAGTGGTTCGCCGCAGAAGATGAAGGCAAAACAGAAGAAGCCTCGGAACAGAAACTCCGTAAAGCCAGAAAAGAAGGCCGCATTGCAAAAAGCCAGGAACTGAATGGAACTGTTGTTTTTCTTTTTGTTGTAGCAGTTCTTATTTTGCTGGCTCCTTGGTTCTATAAAAAAATCTGCGAAATGATGATTTTTTACTTTAACAATGTAACTGCCCAGAAAATTGATGATGCAAGGTTTTACTATATTTTTTTACGGAATCTTCTTCCGATTGTGCTTCCTTTGTCGCTTGCAGGAATTCTTGCTGGCGTCATAATAAATTTAGTCCAGAACAGAGGTTTTATTTTTACAACAAAAACAATAGAGCCAAAGTTTTCAAAAATTGTTCCAAAATTCGGCGAGTACTTTAAAAAGACTTTGTTTTCTATGATGGGGCTTTTTAATATTACAAAGTCTGTTTTAAAAGTTGCTATTATTGTTGCTGTCGCAGTTCTTCTTATCCGCCTGGATTTGGCCAAGACTCTTGGATTTTTAAAGGCTGGCGGAATTGATTTGGCTTTGCGTTCTGTTTCTGGAATGGTTGCCCAGTTGCTTGTGGTTTCTGCTGTTATTTTGATTGTAATCGGCGTGTTCGATTATGTAATGCAGCGCAGGGAATTTAAAGAGCAGATGAAAATGACCAAGCAGGAAGTAAAAGAGGAATTCAAGGAAAGCGAAGGCGACCCGGAAGTAAAAGGCAGGCTTGAATCCGCGCAAAAAGAAATGCTTTCACAAAATATGCCGAAAGCTGTGCGTGAATCAGATGTTGTAATTACAAACCCTACGCATTATGCAGTTTCCCTTCAGTGGAAGCAAGAGCAGCAGGATGCGCCTATGATTACTGCAAAAGGAACTGACAATACCGCGCAGACAATGAAAAAAATCGCCGCTGAAAATGACGTTCCTATAATTGAAAATCGTCCTCTTGCCCGCGGACTTTATGCAGATACAGAAGTTGGCGACATAATTCCTACGTCTTATTTACGGGCTATTGCGGCTGTTTATGCTCAGGTTGGCTTCATGAATAAGGAAAGAAACAAAAAATCCACTTAAAAGTTACTTTTTGCCGTTTTCAAAATCTTTTTTTTGTTGTATATTAGAAAGACGTTATATTTCTAAATTGAAGCTTTTTAGTTAGGGTGGGGACTCGATGGCGGAAAAGCGCGGCTCAGGCGGTAGTATTTTAAATTTTGTTTTACGCAATTCACTGGCGGTAGGTGTTATCGTTGTTGTTTTGTTTATGTTTATTCCGCTTCCAACAGCTTTTATAGATCTTGCAATGGTTATAAACCTTGCGCTTTCTTTTATAATTCTTTTGACCGTTATCTATATGAAGCGTGCTGCGGATTTTACATCGTTTCCGAGGGTCGTCCTTATAACAACAATTTTTGGGCTTGCGATAAATATTTCTTCCACTAGAAATATTCTTGTTCATCCGGTAAAAACTTCCGGGCATATGGCTGGGCAGAGCGAAATGGTTCAGGCGTTTGCGAACATTGTTGCTGGCGATAAAGTTTTAATCGGATTTATAATTTTCATTATTTTGATTGTTGTTCAGGTTCTTGTAATTACAAAAGGTGCGGACCGTGTTTCCGAAGTTACAGCGCGTTTTACTTTGGATGCCATGAACAACAAAATGTTTACGATTCAAAATCAGATTAACAACGGTTCTATTACAGAAGAAGAAGGCGAGCTTAAAATTAATCAGCTTAGGCAGGAAATTGACTTTTATTCTGCAATGGACGGTTCCTCTAAATTTGTAAGCGGAAACGTAAAGGCTGGAATTTTTATTACAGTTGTAAACCTTATCGGAGGAATTGTAACTGGAACTATGGCGGGAGCTTCTATAACTGATGCACTTGACAGCTATGCGAAGCTTACGATTGGCGACGGTCTTATGTCTCAGCTTCCGTCTTTGCTGCTTTCTTTTTCAACGGGTCTTTTGATTACCGGAAGCAACGACGGCGACTTGCTTTCAGACCAGCTCAAAGAGCAGTTTTCTGCAAATGGAACAATTTATGTCATTGTTGGAGCTACGTTGGTGGCTCTTGGCCTTGCATTCCACAACGGAGCTACTGCGACTCTTGTTCCGATTGGAATTTTGTTTATTTTTGTTGGCTCCCGGCTTTCGCACTTAAAGACAAAAGAAGAAGAGCAAAAGACTATGGAAGCTGAAAAGGCAAAAAATTCTCCGCAAAAAGGAAATGGCGGACCAGAGGAAATTTCTCCTGTTGTCAAGCTGGATGAGCTTTCACTTGAAATCGGCTATGCGCTTATTCCTCTTGTTGACGATGAAAAAGGCGCGGAGCTCATGTCGCGTGTAAAAAGAATCCGCCGTGAAGCTGCCCTTGACCTTGGACTTGTTATTCCGCCGATTCATATTATGGATCAAATGGAACTTTCGCCGGAAGAATATTCGTTTAAAATCCGCGGAATTGAAGCCGGAAGGGGACGCCTTAAACTTGGGCATTTTATGTGCCTGAACACTGGAAATGTTCCTAAAGACAGAGAAATTGTCGGAGAAAAAACAAAAGACCCTGCGTTTGGAATGGATGCGATTTGGCTTCCTGATTCAAAGCGGCTTGAAGCGGAAAAAGCCGGCTATGCGGTGATTGACGCGCCTACTATAATTGCAACCCATCTTACGGAGCTTATAAGACGCAACGCTTCTAAAATTCTTAGCCGCCAGAGTGTCAGCGCGATTATTGAAGAGATCAAGAAAACGAATCCTGTTGTTGTTGATGAAGTTACAACAGGCGACCACAGATTTTCTTATGGTGAAATTGAAGCTGTTCTTAAAAATCTTCTTGAAGAGCAGGTCAGCATCCGAAATATGGTTGTTATTCTTGAAACTTTGGGAGATTATGGAAAACTTACACGCGACCCTTGGACTCTTACAGAAAAAGTTCGTGAGGCTCTTGGCGCGCAGATATGCCAGCAATATGCGGATGAAAACAAAGTTCTTCACGTGCTTAATCTTTCGCAGAGCCTTGCACAGAAAATTCTTGACCATAGAGCCGATATGCCGGGCAAAGGTCCTATTGTCGCTTTTGATCCTGTTGACGCAAGAAATTATATTTCTACAATGAGCAATGCTGTTGCCGCTGTCCGTGAAAGAAATTATCTTCCTATTATTTTGTGTCCATCTGAAGTGCGACGGCTTGTAAAATCTTCTACAGAGCTTGAAATGCCTGGAATAATAGTTTTGTCTATAAACGAAGTGATGGCAGCTTCGCCAAATATAAAAGTTGAATCTCTTGGAGAAATAAATGGCTGACAATGAGCTTAACACAAATGTCCAAAGCATTACAGGTCGTTCCCGCGATGAATGCATGGATAAACTTTACGATAAATATGGAACAAACTTTCAAGTGCTTGGCTGCAAAACTAGGCTTTCCGCAGGATTCCTTGGGTTTTTTCAGCGTGAGCAGATTGTTTTAAGATACCAAGTTACAAATTCTTCATTGGAACAGTCCGCTTTTACAAGGAAAGTCAATTATCCTGCAAGTTCTGGCCACACAAGAGTTTCTTTAACAGGCGGACTTCCGCTTCAAAATTCTTCTCCTATTATTCATTCTCATCAGGATTCTTTTTTGCAGAAGCGCGATGAATTTTTAACAAAAGTAAATCCAACTGTTACGAATAATCTTCAGATCGGGCAGCTCACCAAGCAGTTCGACCAGTTTAAAAATGAAATGCAGGAGCAGATGAAAACAATTGTTCAGGCTACTTCTGCGGAAAAGGAGCATTCTTCAATTTTAAAGATTCAGGAGCTTCTTGAAGAAAACGAATTTACAAAATCCTACATAAAAAAAATGTGCTCAAGAATGAAAAATGAATTCAGCCTTGAAGAACTTGATGATTTTGATTATGTTCAGACTTGTGTGGCGGACTGGATTGGAGAGAATATTCCGATTGCTTTTGAAGAAAAAAAATCTGCGCCGAAAGTTATTATAATTGTCGGACCTACAGGCGTTGGAAAAACAACTACAGTCGCAAAGATGAGTTCCCGCATTTCAATCGACTATAAAAAGAACCGCGAAAAATATAAGTATCCGCCTAGAATCCGCATGATTACAACAGACACAATGCGTGTTGCAGCCATTGAGCAGCTTAAACGCTGGGCTGAAATTATAAATGTGAATGTTGACAAGGCTGAAAGTTCTGAGGACTTGAAAATTCTTTGCGACAGCTATGTTTCTAATTCTGACTATATTTTTATTGATACGAGTGGCTACAGTCCGAATGATTATGAAAACATAGCGAAAATGCGTACCACTTTAAATGTTAAGAATTTAAACGAAAATGTTTATCTGGCGATTACAGCTGGAGTGAGCGCAAAGGATTTGGAAAATATAATCCGCAATTATGAAGGATTTGATTTTAAAAGCATAATTGTTACAAAATGTGATGAAACTACATCGTTTGGTCGTGTTATAAGCGTTTTGTCAGAAAAGAACAAGCCTGTGTCCTGGATTACGACAGGCCAGGATGTATTGAATACAATTCAGCGGGCAGATCCAAAGTGGTTTTTAAAAAATCTTTCAGGATTTAAAATCAACGCAGAACATATTGAAAAAAAGTTTGGAACTGCCGATAAAGAAACAGAGTAATCTAAAAATTGAATCAGGGCAACAGGAGAATATAAATGGAAGAACAGGCAAAAGAATTGCGCGCTCTTATGAATGAAGATAATTTCGCTAGGCCGGCAGCTCCACATAAAACAAGAATAATTGCTATAACAAGTGGAAAGGGCGGAGTTGGAAAAACTAATATCGCAGTAAACATGGCGATTGCATATTCCCAACTTGGAAAAAAAGTCATACTTATTGATGGCGACTTGGGAATGGCGAATGTAAATGTTCTTTTGAGTGTTGTTCCGCAGTACAATCTTATGCACGTAATAAACCGTAAGAAAACAATGAACGAAATAATTCTGGACACGGAATTTGGCTTTAAGTTTATTGCAGGCGCAAACGGATTTTCTAAAATCGCAAATCTTTCAAATGACGAGCTTGACTACTTTGCTAAGGAATTTGCCTCCCTTTCAAATGCCGACATTATCATAATAGATACTGGAGCTGGAATTTCAAATAATGTTCTTCAGTTTCTTTCCGCCGCCGATGAAGTCTATGTAATTACAACTCCTGAGCCAACCGCAATTACTGATGCCTACGGAATTATAAAAATAATCACAACAGAGCTTCTTCAAAGGCAGATAAATTTGAAGCTTCTTGTAAATAGAGTTCATTCTTCTGATGAAGGAAAGCGCATTTCGGATTTGATTATCAACATTGTAGCGCAGTTCTTGAATTACAAGGTTGAATATATTGGATTTGTTTATGATGACCCAGTTGTTCAAGCTTCCGTTATACGCCAAAAGCCTTTTATGATTATAAATCCGACTTCCAAGCCTGCTGTGTGCCTAAAGCATATTGTGGGCAGAATAGAAAAAACTGACATTCCATCGGATGCAGGGGTTTCAAACTTCCTTAAAAAGTTCCTTGGGGGCAAGAAAAAATAAATCTTGACCTTAGAGGTGTTTTGCCTTAATCTATAAGAATATAATAAATGGGAGGAAAGAACATGTTCAATTTAAAAAATGTAGCTGCTTCTGCTGGTGTTGGATTTGTTCTGTCTTTCCTTATAAGCATTATTTCTACTCATCGATTTTTTGTTGCTTCCTTCCGTGGATTTATTTCTGCCGTGGTTTTTGCGCTTTTGGCATTTGCGGCAGGTTTTTTGAATAAGCGTTTTCTCTCAGTTGAAACTTTGTTGGATTCAAAAGACGAGGCTGGAAAAAAGCCGTTTTCTAAGGCTGGCTCTGTTGTGAATATTACAATAGATGACGAAAACCTTACAGAAGATGAGGCGGCTCCAAATTTTGATGTGAGCGCAAATAAGAATTTCTTTAATGGCGGTGGCTCTGTAGGAACGGCTTCAAAAATAGAAGAAAAAGCGGAAGGAGTTCCTGATGCTGATTCTTTGCCAAAAGCTGATTCTCCTTCTGTTTATGCGCCGGTAGAAACTTCAGTTCCTGCTGCGGATTCTAGCGTACCTGAAAAAACTGAGCCTGAAATTAAGCCAGTGGCTATGGCTGCTGAAAAATCTGCCCAGTCGCAGGAAATAGATGCTTTGCCTGATATTGATGTTTTTTCTGGAGAATCAGATGATGACGGAGACGTTATAAATGATTCCGATTTTGCTCAGAGTGATTCTTCGGAAAAGCTTCCTTCTGCGCCTACAGATGGCAAAGCTTCTGTAGAACAGGATACAAAGACAATTGCAAGCGCAATAAGGACGTTGCTAAAAAAAGATGAAATGTAATATGGGGATATTAGCGAAAATCTTTGGAATTGAAGTTTCTAAAGTTTTTCTAGCAAGGGTGTGGGATACATGGCAAATCAAATTTTAGATGAAAACGAAGAAGCCGAACTTTGGCATGAGTATAAAAAAAGCAAATCTGTCGCAATAAGAGACCGTTTAATCCGTCAGTATATGCCCCTTGTAAAATGGGTTGCGGGACGAGTTTCCACAGGAATGCCAGACAGCGTGGAATTTGACGATCTTGTTGGTTTTGGACAGTTTGGACTTTTGGATGCCATAAATAAATTTGACATTGATAAAGGTGTAAAATTCAAGACTTATGCAACAACACGCATAAGGGGCGCGATTTTCGATGAACTTAGGGAACTGGATTGGATACCGCGTTCTGTGCGCCAAAAATCCCGCGAGATAGAAGACACGATTGTTGAGCTTGAGTCCAAATTGGGACGTACGGCTTCTGATGCGGAAATTGCAAAAGCCATGAACATGACAGAAGCTGAATATCAGTCGGCTGTTATGAAGGTAAGCGGAACAAGTGTGCTTTCACTGAACGATGTTTGGTATTCTGGGGATGAGAGCGAGCACGTTTCAATAGGAGATAGCATTGAGGCTCCGAACAGTCTTAATCCTGATGTCATTGTTGAGCGTGAGGAAATCCGCAGAGTTATAATTCAGGCTATAAATGAACTTCCTAAAAATGAAAAAATGGTGATTGTTCTTTATTACCACGAGGATTTGTCTTTTAAGGAAATTGGTCAGGTTCTTAATGTAAGTGAAAGCCGCATAAGCCAGCTTCATTCAAAGGCGAATTTGCGTTTGCGTGCAAAACTTACAAGCGTCCGCAAAGGAATTTTTTAAGAGGTTTTATGGTAACTCTTGACAAGCTTAGAATAGACATGGAAAAGCAGCTTGCTTTTGACAAGGATATTCATACTGTTGAAGTCCGAGCAGACACATTGGATGAATGTCTTGATGATGCGGCTGTTCAACTTGATTCAAAAAAAAACAATCTTGAATATGAAGTTATAGAAAGAGGAAGCCAAGGCGTTATTGGTCTTATGAAAAAGCCTTGGAGAATCCGCGTATATGAAAATCCTACTGTAATCCGTCAGAAAAAAGAAAAAGAAGCCGCGTTTCTTGCTGGAGATCTGGCTGGTGCAAGCAATGCTGAAAATGAAAGAGTTGACGGAATGTTCTATGTGCATAGATTTGGCTCGCGCATATTTGTTAAAGTTACATTGCCAAAAGGTTCTGGAACGCCAGTTTCTGCTTCTGATCTTATAAATGAAGCCCGGCGGCCGGACAATACTTCTCTAGATGAAAAGCTTTTAAAGAAACTCGCGGAAGACGGTACTGACAACAATTATATGGAAGTTGGAACTTTTACCCATATTGCGGCAGGAGATGCTGTTATGGCTGTCGATATTTCCAAGGATGAAATGCAGGCAACCATTACTGTTTCACCTCCGTCTCAAGGCGGCTCTGAAATTTCCGCGGAAAATATAAAGAATGCTTTAAAGACGCAAGGTGTTGTCGCTGGAATTGAAGATGACAAAATAATTTCGTTCATTGACAATCCGATTTACAATATGCCTTATGAAGTTGCGGCTGCGATTCTTCCTGTTAACGGCACAGATGCGTATATTGATTACAAATTCGAAACTGACAAGACAAAACTTAGACTAAAGGAAACTGCGAATGGTCAGGTTGACTTTAAAGAACTTAACCTTATTCAAAACGTTGTTGTCGGTCAGCCTTTGGCGGTAAAAGTTCTTCCTCAGCGCGGAAAGGGCGGAAAAACTATTCTTGGTCGTTATCTTGAAGCAAAAAATGGAAAAGACATTCCGATTCCGCTTGGACAAAACACAAAGCTTGATTCAGACGGACGCACCATTATTGCAGAGAAAAATGGAAACGTAATTTTGGTCGGCGACAAAATTACAGTTGAAGAAGTTTACGAAGTTCCGGGCGTTAACATCAAATCTGGAAACATCACTTACATGGGAACTGTTGTTTGCCGCGGAAACGTTGAAGACGGATTCAGCATAAAGGCAGACGGAAATATTGAAATTTACGGTTCTGTTGGAAACTGCCATATTGAAGCTGGCGGCGATATTGTTATTTCTCAAGGCGTTATGGGCCGCGATGAAGGCGAGATAATTACAAGCAAATCTGTCTGGGCAAGATTCCTTCAGAATGTAAAAGTTACAGCGGAAGAATATGTTGTTGTAAATGACAACATTATGAACAGCAATGTTACTGCGATGAAAAAAATCCTCTTAAAGGGAAAGCGCGCTTCTATTATTGGCGGTCATCTTTTTGCAACAGAGGAAATCACTGCAAAGAACATCGGCTCTTCTGGCGGAGGAATAGAAACAATTCTTGAAGTTGGTTTTGATCCAAAGGCAAAACTTAGATTGCAGGAACTTCAGGAAATGCAGTCAAATGTTGTTAAGCAGCTTGAAGAAGTTGACTTGAATATTTCAACTTTGGAAAACCAGAAAAAAGTGCGCCGTTCGCTTCCAAAGGAAAAAGAGGAAACACTTGCGAACTTAAGAAATCAGCGTGTTGATTTGATGGATTCAAGTGAAAAAATGACAACTGAAATCAACGAAATCAACGCTCATAACAGAGAATTGAAAGTTGTTGGCTGCGTAAATGCAAGCGGAACTGTTTATCCTGGCGCAAAAATTCTTGTGCGCGATGAAATTGACGAAATTCGCTCTGAATGCAAAGCTGTAACTTTCTATTTTGACAACGGATTTGTAAAACGCAAAAAATATGAGCCGACTCAAGACTCAAATGAAATGGAAAAGCCAGACGGATATAAATAAAAATCCGGCTTGACATTTTTCTACTTCTTTATTTTTTTTCCAATTTTTCTGAAAAATGAAAACTGCGCTTCCATGAAATTAAAAAGCCACGGCATTTTTGCTTTTATGTCTGCAACAGTGAATACAATCGGGCTTTGCATTATGCTTACAATTCTTTGGTCATTTATTAGATGGACTTTGTTGAACTGAAATTTAGGGTCATCTATCATTTCTTTCATGTCGTCTGAAATTTTTCCTTCAGTTTTTATCCGGTTTTGAAGTTCCTTGTCCGCAAGCTTGTAATATGGAATGTAGTTTTTTCCTGAAAATTCGCTGGAATAATAATGGATGATTTTTGCATCTTTTAAAAATGCCAATCCGCCGTGGCTTGGCTGGCAGTTCCATTCTCCGTCCAGCAGCCGCATTTTTAAGCCTGTTCTGTAATTGGCTTCATTCAGCGCGCTTTGGTCATGGAAATCATGTTTTTGATACGCAGAATATTTCCACGCTTCGTTCCATGCCTTAAAAAGATTTTTTGACTCTTCGCCTTTTCTGGCAAAAATAACTCCGCCATTTATATTGCAGTCTGCGGCTTGTGTTCCGTGGAATCCAAGCTTTTTGTCTCGCTCTAAAAAATACTTTTTATGTATATGCTCATCCAGCATTACGTGTCCATCAAGAATTCCTGCGGTTTTATACGGTGTCTTTTCAATTTCTGAAAGGTTATCTGCAATTATTGTGTCGCAGTCAATGTATAGAAAGTCATCGTCAATATATTCTGGAATTGAAGTTTTTATGAGCCTTGAACGTTCTGCATTTGAGACTTTTTCATCAAACTGGACAGAAATTATTTTTGAAACATATTTTTTGATTTCTACGCGCTTTAGGGAATCTGAATTTATTGAGTCTTCGGTTTTATTGTCCACAAGAAGAACTACGCTTGCGTCCGGCATAAGATTCCGCAAAGAATAGGTTGACATCAGCGCCTGCTCGTAATATAAGTCATTTTTGCCGGAAACCAGAACATAAACGTAAGTTATAAAAACCTCATGAATTGGAATTTATAATATTATAGTATAAAAATAGGGCAGTTCTACATTGATTTTTTGAATAAACCGAGTTTTTTTAGATTTTTTTCTGCCGCAAGAAAAATTATTTCTGTTTTATCATGATTTAAAAACTCTATACTTTTTTAACTGAAAGTTCTATACTCTCCTTATATCAAATATTTCTTTAGAAAATAAAACGATTTTTGTTACTGGCGCAGCCGATTTATTGGAAGTTTCTTGTGTAAAAATCTTTTGGAAAATGTTTCCGGCATAAAATTATAGGAATTGACTGTATAACTGACTATTACGATGTTTCGTTGAAGCAGGAACGTCTTGATATGCTTTCTTCATTGAAAAAAGATTTTACTTTTGTAAAAGGCGACATAGCGGATAAATCCTTGCTGGATTCCCTTTTTGAAAAGTATAATCCTGCTGTTGTGGTTAACTTGGCGGCGCAGGCTGGCGTCCGCTATTCAATTGATAATCCCGATGCATATATTCATTCAAATATGATTGGTTTTTACAATATTCTTGAATGTTGCCGCAATAATCCGGTTGAACATCTGGTTTTTGCCTCTTCAAGCAGCGTGTACGGTTCAAACAAAAAAGTTCCTTATTCAACAGAAGATAAGGTTGACAATCCGGTTTCGCTATATGCCGCGACAAAGAAAAGTAATGAACTTTTTGCGCACGCGTATTCAAAACTTTATAAAATTCCATGCACAGGCTTGCGTTTCTTTACTGTTTACGGACCTATGGGACGTCCTGACATGGCATATTTTAAATTCACAAATAAACTTGTAAAAGGCGAGCCGATTCAAATTTACAATAACGGAGATATGTACCGCGATTTTACTTATGTTGATGACATTGTGAAAGGCGTTCGCGCAGTTATGCAGAAAACTCCGGAAGCTACAGATGACGGCGCGTTATATAAAATTTACAACATTGGAAACAGCAGGCCGGAAAGTCTTATGCGCTTTGTTGAAATCCTTGAAAATTGCCTTATAAAGGAAAATATAATTTCTGAGCAAGGTAAGAAGGAACTTTTGCCAATGCAGCCGGGTGATGTTTACCAGACGTTCGCTGATGTTACAGACCTTGAGAAAGACTTTGGCTTTAAACCGGCGACCACTTTGGAACAAGGCCTGGGCGCATTCGCAAAATGGTATAAGGGATATAAAAAATAGGAAATTTGTTTTTTTTAGCACAAAAGAAAATACTTAACTGTTCTATAATGCAAGCAAGTGCGTAGCATTGTGCCATAGCATAACTCGCAGAGTTTGCGGTAAGTTTAATACGGAAGAACAATCAAATACGTAAAAACAGAAAGAGCATCCATTCTCTGGATGCCCTTTTCCTTCAGAAACTAACTATAATTAGCAGTTTTCTGCAAAGTATTTGATTGTTCTTACCATCTGAGATGTGTAGCTGTTTTCATTGTCATACCAAGAAACAACCTGTACTTCATAGAGGTCATCTGCAATCTTAGAAACCATTGTCTGTGTTGCATCGAACAAAGAACCGAATTTCATTCCGATTACATCTGAAGAAACGATTTCGTCTTCGTTGTATCCGAAAGATTCTGTTGCAGCGGCTTTCATTGCGGCATTGATTTCTTCTTTTGTAACTCCAGCTTTCTTTACAACAGCTGTAAGAATTGTTGTAGATCCTGTTGGAACCGGAACACGCTGAGCTGAACCAATCAATTTTCCGTTCAATTCAGGAATTACAAGACCGATAGCCTTTGCAGCACCTGTTGAGTTAGGAACGATGTTCTGAGCACCTGCACGTGAACGGCGAAGGTCACCTTTGCGCTGTGGACCGTCAAGAATCATCTGATCACCAGTGTAAGCGTGGATTGTAGACATAATTCCGCTCTGGATTGGAGCATAGTCGTTAAGAGCTTTAGCCATTGGAGCCAAGCAGTTTGTTGTACAAGAAGCTGCGGAAATGATATTGTCGTTCTTTGTAAGAGTTTTGTGGTTTACATTGAAAACGATTGTTGGAAGGTCGTTTCCAGCAGGAGCTGAAATTACAACTTTCTTAGCACCAGCATCAATGTGAGCCTGTGATTTAGCCTTTGATACATAGAAACCTGTACATTCAAGAACTACATCAACACCGATTTTTCCCCAAGGGAGATTTGCAGCGTTAGCTTCCTTGTAGATTGTGATTTTCTTTCCATCTACAACGATAGCACCTGGTTCTTTTACAGTTTTTCCGTCTTCAGCAAGAACGTCATCAATGTGAGAAACTGTGTGTTTTCCTTCACCAATTTTTCCCATGAATCCACCCTGTGCTGTATCATATTTAAGAAGGTGAGCAAGCATTTTTGGGCTTGTAAGATCGTTGATAGCAACTACTTCATATCCGTCAGCTTCAAACATCTGGCGGAATGCAAGGCGACCAATGCGGCCGAAACCGTTAATTGCAACTTTAACCATGGTAAGTTAACTCCTTGAATAAATTATTCTATAGGAACTATTTTATTCCTATTGCAATTTATTGTCAATAAACCGTTCTATGTTATTCTTCAATGTATTTAAAACATTTTTTTTATCCGCGGACCAAAGCGGAGCAATTAGAATTTTTTTTGGACCGTCGCCAGTTATTCTGTGGACTACAATTTCAGGCGGAAGAATTTTTAAGCACTCGCAGACAAATTCGCAGTATTCTTCAAGTTCAAAAAGTTTAAAATGATTTTCCTTGTATTCCTGCGCCATTTTTGTTCCTTCAAGAATATGCAGAAGCTGAATTTTTATTCCATTGGGCTTTGGATTCAGTTTTGAAAGATATTTTACAGTCTGAAGCATAAGCTCTTTTGATTCGCCAGGAAGCCCAAGGATTATATGCGCAATGACTTCGATTCCTGCTGATTTTAGTTTGTAAAAACAGTTTTCGAATTCTTTTAAAGTGTAGCCTCTGTTTATTTTTTTTGCGGTTTGCTCATGGATTGTCTGAAGTCCAAGTTCAATCCAGACTGGTTTTATTTTGTTCAGTTTGCATAGGAGTTCAAGAATTTCATCTGGAATGCAATCCGGGCGAGTTCCAATTGAAATCGCGACAATTTCCGGCCGGCTGATTGCGCCAAAGAAAATTTCTCTGAGTTTTTCTATTGTAATATTTTTGTCTGTGTAAGTATTGGTGTATGATTGAAAATACGCGATGTATTTTCTTTTTTCAGGCGGAATGCTTTTTGGAAACTTTGAGTCAACTCTTTTTTTCGCTTCTTCAATTTGAATTTTTATTGGGGCTGGTTTTGCCGCAAAATCTCCAGAACCTCCTTGTGAACAGAATGTGCAACCTCCAGTTCCTTTTGTTCCATCGCGGTTTGGGCAGGTGCAGCCAGTTGAAAGTGAAATCTTGTAAACTTTGCAGCCGAATTTTTCTTTTAAATATGAATTGAGAGTTCTGTAGCTCATTTTGATTTTTAGTTTCGTCCGTAAATTTTTTCAATTTGCCTTGTATATTTTCCATCGTCGCCGTAAACGATTATTGGACTTTCAACTTTTAAATAAGGCTTTGCACATTTTTCAGATTCAATCATCACCATTGAAGCTTCCTTTTCTTTGTTTGGAAAAACAAGTTTAATTCTTTTGGGAGCAAGCTTGTATTTTTCAAGCAAAGAAAAAATTTGCGGCAGGCGGAAAGGCTTGTGAATCATAAAAAATTTTCCGTGGGATTTCAAAAGTGCAGAGGCAGTTTTTATTACGTCTTCGAGCGTACAGAAAACTTCATGGCGCGCAACAGAAAGGGGCTTTGTCTTGTTTGTATTTCCGTTTGAAATTTCTATGTAAGGCGGATTTGAAACAACAGCGTCAAAAGAATTTTTTTGTAAAACCTTAAACGGCTCTTTTATGTCTGCGCAGAATATTTTGATTTTTTCTTGCAGGTTGTTTAGCTCTACGTTTCGTCTTGCCATGTCTGCTGATTCTTCTTGAATTTCTATGCATTCAAAATTTGCCTCTGGATTTTTTTCAGACATTAAAAGCGGAATTATTCCAGTTCCTGTTCCCAAGTCGCAAGCTTTGCATTTTCCTTTTGTGCGCGCAAAGTCGGATAAAAGAACTGCATCAATTCCAAACCGAAATTCTTTTTTTCCTTGAATAAGTCTAAGAGTTTTTATATGGAGATTTTCTATTGTTTCGCCAGCTTTAAGATTCATTTTTTTTGTTTTGCAGAAATTATGAAAATTGTGTTTTTGGTTTTCCAATTGAAAATATTTTTTTCCGCAGCCTGAATAAAAAGTTCTTTGAGTTTTTCGAATTTTTCCTTGCCCAGCTTGTCTTTTATAAATTTGCCGTAAGAAGAATTTTCTGCGTTAAACCAACGTTCGGTTTCTGGTACACTGATTTTTCGCTTTTCCAAAATAAATGCGGATTTGTAAAGACAAGAAAAATTGTTTTGCTCAAAAATATTTTTTACAGTTTCTTCGTTCCATGAAAAAATAGGGTTCGCAATATTTTCAAAAAAATCTTTTTCCGCTTGTTCAGATTCTTGCAAAAGTTTTTTTATTTCTTTAGTTGCAATTTTATCCTTAAAAAGTGTTTCTTCAATTAGCTTTGTCAAATGCTGACCTGAACAAGGGATTCTTTGTGAAGTTATAACCTGTGCATTTTTTTCAAAGAATGGAAAAAGCTCTTTTGTTCCGTTTTGAACTTCTTCTGTGCTGAAGGAAATGTCGCGCTTTATTTTTTCTGTTCCAAAAAATCCGTCGCTTAAAGAAACGCAAAACTCTTCGATGTCATCTTTTGTAGAAAAAATATCACGGGCAAAAAATCTGTCAAATTCTATATCACCAAAAACAGCAATAGAATTTCTTAGCGTGTCTTTTTTTATGCAGAGTTTTGGCTGATCTAGTTCTTCTAGCGTTGAAGCGTATCGTGCCAAGGATTGCATTCCGTTTGGAGTTCTGCATATTCCGCATACTAAGCCCTCTGGAGTTTTTCGTATAAGGTCGAATAAAAGAAGCGCATCATCTGCGTTTGCAACAAGGCATCTGTGGAATCTTAAAATGCTAGCGGCTTCTGTCATTGCGTTCCGTATACCAAGCAAAGTCTGCGCCTTGTTTGTTTCAAGTCTTGCCCGCCAAAGAGATTCGCTTTTTTCAAGAGCAGAATTTTTTCTTGGATTTTCTGCGGTGTAGGTAAGATTTTCTCCAGTTTTTTTTAAGCCGTGAAAATGTCTTGCTTCTTTCCACCAGTCAGAAACTGCGTTTATTTGCTCTGAATCTTTTTCTTCGCTATCTTCAAGAATTGACGCGATTTGTGCTTCCCTACGTGAAAGAATATCTTCTCTGATTTTTGCTTCGTAGCCTTGAGTTGAAGGCGTGTAGAAAACTTTTCCAACAAGAGTGTCCGGCAAATATTGCTGGGCAACCCAGTGGTCTTTGTAAGCGTGCGGATAAAGGTAGCCAGCTCCGTGTCCGAATCCTTCCGCATCTCTTGAAGCGTCCCGTAAATGATTTGGAACATCAGCATCTTCTTTTTCAACAGAAGACAAGGCGTCGAAAAATGCCATTGAGGAATTTGACTTTGGCGCAGTTGCAAGATATAAAGCCGCATGTGTTAAAAAATATCTGCCTTCAGGAAGTCCTACTCTGTCAAAGGCAGCGGCGCAGCTTTCAACAATTGAAATTGCATTTGGATCTGCAAGCCCTGTATCTTCGCAAGCTGAAATAAGCATACGGCGAAAAATAAAATGCGGATCTTCTCCAGCTTTTACCATTCTTGCAAGCCAGTAGCAGGCGGCATCTGGATCTCGACCTCTTAGGCTTTTTATAAATGCGGAAATTATGTCGTAATGGTAATCTCCATCGCGGTCGTAAAGAACAACTTTTTTTTGAATTGATTCTTCGCAGGCTTCTTTTGAAATGTAGATTGTGCTTCCAAAGCTTGGCGGCCATTTTTCTGGAGTTGTTTCAACTGCAAGCTCCAGCGCATTTAAAAGGCTTCTTGCGTCTCCGTTTGCAGTTTCGATTAAATGTTCCAGTGCGCCTTTTTCAAATTCAACATTCCATTTTCCATAGCCGCGTTCTGTGTCGGACAAAGTTTGTTTTGCGGCGTTGAGCAAATCTGTTTTTGTAAGCGGCTTGAGTTGAAAAACTCTGCTTCTTGAAACCAAAGCTTTGTTCACTTCAAAAAAAGGATTTTCTGTTGTCGCGCCTATTAAAATTATAGTTCCGTTTTCTACCCAGGGAAGAAGAGCGTCTTGCTGGCTTTTGTTCCAGCGGTGAACTTCGTCTACAAATAAAATTGTTTTTCTTTTATAAAGATTTTTTTGAGTTTCTGCATCGGAAATTGCTTTTCTAATATCTGCAACGCCCGTGAGAACTGCATTCAACGTAATGAAATTTGAACTTGTGTGGTTTGCAATTACGCGCGCAAGTGTTGTTTTGCCTGTTCCTGGAGGCCCGTAGAAAATAACAGATGTAAGCTGGTCTGCTGCAATCGCCCTTCTTAAAAGTCTTCCTTTGCCTACGATGTGCTCTTGCCCTATGTACTCGTCAAGAGTTCTGGGCCTCATTCTGGCAGCAAGAGGCTCGTGGGAATCTTTTAAGTTGGAAAAAAGCTCATCCATTTTTTTAGGCTAGTCTCCGTCGCGGTTCCATTCATTGTTTGCAGGATACCAAGCGTAAAGACCTGCATCATCCCAGGAGTCTGAACTTGAGCGTATTGAGCCGTAAATAGTCGAAGCCGCGTACTCATCTGTTCCTGTTGTGTCGTTAGAACCTTCACATTTATTCGGATTAAGAACAAAAACCATGAACACATATTCAGAAATTACAGAATTTCCGTTGCTTTCCATGCTTGAAGAGTCGCCATCTGGAATGCCAGTTGTTTCATTAATTTTAACCCTTGAAAGTCCGCTTGATGTTCCAAGAAGAATATAGTCTTTTGCAGCGGCAATAGAAAGAAGTCCGCCGGCATCAAGGTCAACAGACTGCTCTGTAGCATCTGAGGCTGTTATATAGTAAAGACTTGAGTTTGTGCTTACGTTGTTGCTTCTTGTATAAGTCTTTGTGTAATAAAGGCAGTTTGCGTTGGAAGACATTCCATAGTATTTTGAAAAATAAGTGCTGTTATTAAAGTAACATGCTGAAATTGCGTTCGTTGCATCAGATTCGCCGATAAAAGTTGGATTAGAAACTTCTTTGGGCTCTTTGCTTCCGTTCAATTTGTAAAGCTTGTAAGTGTCTTGGGATGATGCTCTGATTCTTGCGTAGGCTTCTCTATTTGCAATTGAAACTGAATTGTCTTCAGCTACAGAAAAATATTTATTGTCGAATATTACTTTTGCGTTTTCAAAAGAATAGTTTCCGCCGCTGATGTTTGCAACTTTTGTCCAGACAAGTCTTGCAGGATCTGAATTTGTCGCGTAAATTGTCGCTGTCTTTGGCTCGTTTTCTCCGTCGTCATTTTCAACCCAGATGTAAGTCAGCGCGTAAAGATATTCACTGTCGGTTGCAAGAAAATATGTTGTGGCAGGAATTCCGTTGTCGCCTTTTTCTGAAGTAGGGGATGCCGCTTTGGTCCATCCTCCGTTGTATTCTTTGGTCTCGCTGGATGGCTTATTTGTCTTGTAAAAAATTTCTCCGTTGCAAGTTAAGATGTAGTTTTTGTAGTGAACGATTGAATGCATATCGCCTTGCAAGCCGCTTGAGTTCAGTTTTATTTCGTTGTTGATTGCGCCGTAAATGTCGTCGTGGCAGGAAGAAAATCCTACAAGACAGGCAAAAGCTGCGCAAAGAAAAATGCTGTTTATAATTGACTTTTTCATTTGTTTCCTTTTTGTAAAAATTAGAAATGGTATCTTACCGTTACGCTGAATGTAAGAAACTGTCCTGCAAAGTTTTCTGCATTGTGCTTGTACCAGGAAGAAAACTGCGGCATAAGAAGATACGAGGCTTCAAGTCCGAGCGACCAGCTTTCTGTAAGGCGGAACATTGCTCCTGCTTCCGGTTTTACAACAAGCCCCGGAAAGTAATTTTTTCCGCCGAAAGATTCCCATGCAAATCCAAGTCCGATTGTGAGTGGAAATTCAAATCTTCCTGCAACCGGCTGGTAGGTGAACGCTGCAATAAATGGAACATAGTTGAAAACGTGGCTTCCAATCGAAACATTGAATCCAAAGCTTACATCGAATCCGATTGCCATTTTTGAAGTTAAAAAGTAATGGTAGCCTAAAGAACCAATTCCGCCGAGCTTTAGCTGCGAATCTCCTTTTATGGTGCTTTCAAAGTCTGGAAAATTCAACGGAAGGCAAAGACCAAGCGCAATTTTTATGTATTGGTCTCCCGGAAGATTCATTCCAAGATCAAAGCTGATGTCGTCTTCCGTGTATTCGTCTCCGTCATCACTGTCATCGCCTGAATTTTCATCCTGAGAGCTTTGCATAAAAGTTGTCTTTGGAAGCGCAGCCTGTGCCGATGAAATGTAAATTCCTATAATTCCTACGCTCAAAAGCGTAATTAAACGTTTCATAATTTTTCCTTTAACATAAAAGCAAATTCTTCTATGGTAATTTGTTCTGTTTTTTTATATTATGCTTAGGCAGTTTTCAAATGGATTTTTCCTTGAATATCGCCAAGCAATTATACTTGGTTTCAAGGATTTTATCAATCTAGCGACATTTGGATTTCTGCATATGCTTTATAAAAAAAGAAAACAAAAAATGGAAGGTTACAGATGAGCGCAAAAATTATAGACGGAAAATCAATTGCCGCGGAAGTAAAAGCCGATGTTGCAAAAAAAGTTTCGGAGCTTAAGAAAAGCGGAGTTACGCCTTGCCTTGCTGTTATTCTTGTGGGAAACAATCCTGCGAGCGTAAGCTATGTTTCAGGGAAGAGAAAGGCCCTTGCCGAAGCCGGAATGGAAGATAGAAGCATAGAGCTTCCAGAGTCAACCACAGAGCAGGAGATTTTGTCCTTGATTCAAAAACTGAACGAAGACAAAACTGTGCACGGAATTCTTGTTCAGCTTCCGCTTCCTTCGCATATCGACGAAAAGAAAGTTACAAATTCAATCAGTCCAGAAAAAGACGTTGACGGTTTTCATCCAGTGAATGTGGGCAGGCTTGTTACCGGCGAAAAAGGATTTCTTCCTTGCACTCCAAACGGAATTACCGTTTTATTGAAGAAAATGAACATTGAGACAAGCGGAAAAAATGTCGTTGTTGTCGGACGCAGCAACATTGTTGGAAAGCCTATGGCTCTTTTGATGCTCAGAAAAGAATTCAATTCAACTGTTACAATCTGCCACACAGGAACAAAAAATCTTTCGGACTATACAAAAAAGGCTGACATTCTGATTGTGGCTTCCGGCCGTCCTAACACAGTTACCGCTGACATGATAAAAGAAGGCGCGGCTGTAATTGACGTAGGCGTAAACCGTATTCCCGATTCCACAAAGAAAAGCGGATTCAGGCTTTGCGGCGATGTTGACTTTGAAGGCGCAAAAGAAGTCGCGGGCTTTATAACTCCAGTTCCGGGCGGAGTTGGTCCTATGACAATCGCAATGCTCATTTTCAATACTTTGGAAAGCGCGGAAAATTTTAAGGCTCAAAATGATTGACATTCAGAATTCAAAAGACACACGCGAAATTCCCTTGCAGAAAGTTGGCGTTACGGACTTGAGCTATCCTGTTCAGGTTTTGGACAAGGCGGAAGGCTCCCAGAAAACGTGCGCAAAAGTGAATCTTTTTGTGAATCTGCCGCACAATTACAAGGGAACACACATGTCGCGTTTTATAGAAATTTTCCACCGCCACCGGGAAAATCTTGGAATGAAGCAGTTTCTTTTTATGCTTGAGGAAATCAGAAAAAGCCTCGATGCGGAGCGCGCGTTCGGCTCAATGGAATTTCCTTTCTTTATGAAAAAGCAGGCGCCAGTTTCCCATGCGGAAAGCATAATGTGCTATGAATGCACTTACGAGGGAGAGGTTAGTTCTGCTTCTAGCAGTTTCTTTATAAAAATTAAAATTCCTGTTACAACATTGTGTCCTTGCTCAAAGGCAATCAGCCAGTACGGTGCGCATAACCAGCGCGGAATTGTTACTGTAAAGCTAAAAAATTCAAGCCTGTTTTGGATTGAAGACGTGATTGAGGAAGTTGAAAAAAGTGCAAGCGGCGGACTTTACAGCATTTTAAAACGCCCGGACGAAAAGTTTGTTACCGAGCACGCTTATGAAAATCCTCGTTTTGTGGAAGATGTTGTCCGCGAAGTTTTTATTGCGCTTAAGAATTTCTCAAAAAGCGAAAAGCCTTTCAGCTGGTTCAGCGTGGAATGCAAGAATTTTGAAAGCATTCACAATCACAATGCCTACGCTTACACGGAATTTAGTGAAGCATAAAAAATGCCGGAACTGCATTGTCGCAGCTCCGGCACAAGGGCTTTTGGTTTTAATGTTATTATGGGAAAGCTTAAAACATTGTCATTATCGGGCTTGCCCCTGCGATGTTTCTGAAAGAAACCCGTTTGATAATCATTTCAATGTTTTAGGCTTTTAGTTTATGAGCGTCTTTACGTCTACAACACCGTTTTTTCCGCCGAATCCGTCATCTGTTGTCGCCGGAGCGTTTTTGTCTGTCATCCAGTTTCCGTTTATGATGAACTTGTAAGTAAGGACGCTTTTTTCTGAAACAACTTTTCTGTATACAAAAGTGTCGCCTTCTTTTTTCATTGTCTTTGCGCCAGACTGCCAGTTTGTAAAGTCGCCTGCAAGAAGAACATTTTTTGCGCTCGGGTGTGAATATGAGAATGTAACTTCTACTTTTCCATTGTCGAGCTTTTTGCAAGCCACATCAGCGAAAACTGCCGCAGAAAACATTGCCATTGCGGCTGCCATTACTAAGATTTTTTTCAATTGAAATTTCCTCCTTATTTTCAATCTATGCTCTGAATTATATAATGACAAAAAGCCTGTGTCAAACAATTTGTAAAAATATTACGAAAACCGTTTTGTTGAATACCTTTTATACTTAAAAATCATACTTTTGATATATTTTTGCTTTGGTAGAAACGCAATATTTTTCAATTGTGCAATGACAGTTTATTCTTTATAATGAGCAGATGACTTATTTTTTTGAAACTTACGGCTGTGAGATGAACATTGCCGAAAGCGCTTCCGTTGAACAGATTTTAATTTCACGCGGCTGGAAAAAGGCTGAAAACGCTCAGCTTGCCGACCTTGTTGTAATAAACACTTGCTCTGTGCGCGGTTCCGCAGAAGAAAGAATATTCGGGCGGCTAGGATTTTTTTCAGGGCTGAAGAAAGTGCGTTCGTGCGCTCCCGACGCAAAAAAAAGAAACATGGAAATTGCCGCGGAATATGTGCAGAAAAACGGAGCGGTTCCTCTTACTTTGATTGTAATGGGCTGCATGGCTGAACGTCTTTTAAAGTCGCTTCAAAAGCAATGGCCTTGCGTTGACTATGTTGTGGGCACATTTGCAAAAAATAAATTCGGAGAGATAATCCAGGCGGTTGAGGAAGGCCAGAAATATATACAGACTGACGAAGAGCCTGTTTACGTTTTTGCGGAAACTTCGTATGAGGAAGGCGCGTTTTCAACCTTTGTTCCCATTATGCACGGCTGCAACAATTTCTGCTCGTACTGCATTGTTCCTTATGTGCGCGGCAGGGAAGTGAGCCGTCCTGTGGAACAGATTCTGCATGAGCTTGATGTGCTTGCCCGCCGCGGTGTAAAGGAAATAACGCTTTTGGGGCAGAACGTGAATTCTTACAAGGGCGCAGACGGAATGAATTTTCCGAACCTTTTAAAAACAATCTGCCGCCATTTGGAGCAAACAAATTCTCCTATTGAATGGATTCGGTTTGAATCAAGCAATCCCAAGGATTTTTCTGACGAGCTTATAGATGTGATTGCGGAAGAAAAGCGCATTTGCCGCGGACTTCACATTGCGGTTCAGCACGGCTCGAATTCAATTTTAAAAGCCATGAACCGCAAATATACACGCGAACAATATCTTTTGCTTGTTCAAAAACTGCGAGAGCGTATTCCGGAAATTCAGCTTACAACGGACATCATGCTTGGCTTCCCTGGAGAAACTGAAGAAGACTTTGAGCAGGCGGCTTCTCTTATGAAGGAAGTGGAATTTGAAAGCGCGTTTATGTACTATTATAATCCGCGTGAAGGAACTCCCGCCGCAAAAATGCAGAACCAGATTCCGCTTGAAGTAAAAAAAGAGCGTCTTCAGAAAATCATAGACATTCAGCTTGGAATTACAAGAAAAGTGATGGAAAAGCAGGTTGGAAAAAACATAAAGGTTCTTGCCGACATTATAAGCCGCGACAACGCCAATGAGCTTTTGGGCAAGACAGAGCAGAACGAGCGCATTGCGTTTGAAGCTCCGGTTTCTCTAATCGGAAAATTTGTGCAAGTGCATATAGACAGTCTGAACGGAAACACATTTAAGGGCAGCCTTGTTCACTAGAAAATCGGCTCTTAATTGAAAATCAACTGAAAAACTGCTAGAATATGTGAGTTTTCAGATTTGATATGGAAACATAATCTTTAATTTAAATAGAGGCATTTTATGAAAAAAACTGTTGTTTTGGCATTTGCATTGGCAGCTTGCATGGTTCTTCCTGTAAGCGCAAAGAAAAAGTCTGTTCAAATCAAAGGAATAGAAGATCTTGACGGAAAACGCATCGGAGTTCAGGGCGGCACAACCGGCGAAACTTATGTTCAGGAAAATTTGAAGAATGCAAAACTTTCTTCTTTTAAGTCTGGAATGGATGCTGCTCTTGACCTTATGAACGGCCAGATTGACGCTATTGTTCTTGACGAGCTTCCGGCAAAGCAGATTGTTTCCCGCAACAGCAAAAAGCTCAAGATTGTGGATTCAAAATTTGCACAGGAAGAATATTCAATCGCTGTAAAAAAAGGCAACTCTTCCCTTTTGGAATCAATCAACAAGACAATTGCTTCTCTTAAGGCTAACGGCGGATACGAAGAGCTTGTTAACGCATTTATGCCTGCTGACGGAGTTGTAAAAATTCCTGGCGATGAGGTTCTTTCTGGAAAAGTTGTAAAGCTTGGAACAAACGCCGCATTTCCTCCATTTGAATATGTTGAGGGAACAAAAATTGTTGGCTTTGACATTACAATGGGACAGAAAATTGCCAAGGACTTGGGACAGTCTCTTGAAGTTGTTGATATGTCTTTTGACAGCCTGATTCCGGCTCTTTCTAGCGGAGCAATTGACTTTATTGCTGCCGGAATGAGCGTTACAGAAGAGCGCAAAAAGAACGTGGATTTTTCTGAGCCGTATTTTACTTCAAATCAGGTTATTATAGTCCGCAAGTAGTTTTTGGAGACGGCTGTGTTTGATTCAATTTACGATACGCTTATTTCCGGGCAGCGGTGGCTTTTGCTTCTGCAGGGACTGGGAGTTACAATTTATATCGCTATTGTCGCGATTATCCTCGGAACGATTTTGGGAGCAGCGTTCGCGCTGTTCAAGATTTCAAAGAATCCTGTTTTGAGGATAGTTGCGGAAATCTACACAACCGTTATCCGCGGAATTCCTTTGGCAACCCAGCTCATGATTTTCTACTTTGTTGTTTTTGCTCCTCTTGGGCTTGACCGTGTGCTGGTTGCGACTCTTGCCTATGGAATAAATTCCGGGGCTTACTGCACAGAGATTTTCCGCGCAGGAATACAAGGCGTGGATTCAGGGCAGATGGAGGCAGGACGTTCTTTGGGGCTGAACTACTGGCAGACTCTTACAATGATAATTTTTCCGCAGGCAGCAAAAGCTGTTCTTCCTACTTACACAAGCGAATTCATAGTTCTTATAAAAGAAACTTCCGTGGCAAGCTTTATTGCAGTTATGGATCTTACAAAAGCCGGAGACATGATCCGCAACGCCACTTACAACGCCTGGATTCCGCTTCTTTCGTGCGCCCTTATATACCTTTGCCTTACGCTTGGGCTTACAAAGCTGTTTTCGATTCTTGAAAAAAGGATGGCAAAAAGTGATAGAGACTAAAGACTTGAAAATAAGCTTTGGAGAGCTGAAAGTTCTAAAAGGCATAACGCAGACAATAAAACAGGGCGAAAAAGTTGTAATAATAGGGCCTTCCGGCTCTGGAAAATCCACTTTTCTGCGCTGTCTTAATCTTCTTGAAACCCCAGATTCCGGCTCTATTCTTTTTGAAGGAAACGACATCACAAGCAAAAATGCGGATATAAATCTTGTGCGCCGCCAGATGGGAATGGTTTTTCAGCATTTTAATCTTTTTCCGCATCTTACGGTTCTAAAAAATATCACTCTTGCGCCGGTTAAGCTCAAGCTTCTTTCTCAAAATCAGGCGGATGAAAAAGCGATGGAACTTTTGGAGCGGATTGGGCTTGCGGACAAAGCGGACGTTTATCCTTCAACTTTAAGCGGCGGGCAGAAGCAGAGAATTGCGATTGTGCGCTCCCTTGCGATGTCGCCAAAGGTCATGCTGTTTGACGAGCCTACCAGCGCGCTTGACCCGGAAATGGTCGGCGAAGTTCTTTCCGTTATGAAGGAGCTTGCAAAAGGCGGAATGACAATGGTTGTTGTAACGCATGAAATGGGATTCGCCCGTGAAGTTGCTGACCGAGTTGTTTTTATGGAAGACGGAATCGTTGCGGAAGAAGGAACTCCGTCGCAGATTTTTGACTCTCCAAAGTCCGAGAGATTAAAGAAATTCCTTAACTGCATTTTATAAAAAACTTTCTATTAGACAGTGGCTGCATTTTGTGCGGCCATTTTTTTTGTAATTTAAATCAAAAACTTGAATTCCGTCCGAATTTGAATTATAATATCTTTATGAGCTGGAGGTTTTTATAATGTCAATGGAATACACTTATTGGAAAGATAAAGATTTTTACATTGGATATTTGAATGATTTTCCGGACTACAAGACACAGGCATATTCTGTAAGCGAGCTTGAGGAAAATCTTAAAAGCCTTTACGATGACATAAAACAAATGTTTCACAGCCTGTTCCTAGACATTCTGAGATAAACGAATATCTTGCAAAATCTATATTGAAAAAACTCAAGAATGATGATTTTTCAGAGCTATAATGCTTTATAAGCACTGGAGGTTTTTTATGAGAAAATTTGGTTTTACTGCGCTGGTTTCTTTTTTGTTTTTGCTTGCTTCTTGCATGAATATGGGAGGCTCTTCTGGAGAAGACGGCGCAATCCGTGTTGCTCTTCCGGGAAGCGGTTCGCGCGGCGCATACAATCTTAGCAAGGAAAATGCAAAGACATATAAAGTAGCCCTTTTATTGGACGGCGAAAACTTAAAAACTCAAACTTCCGAGGCGGGGGGGGCGGACATAGTATTTGACGAGCTTGAGCCTGCCACTTACACAGTCCAGGTGGAAGCCTATGACACAACTGATGTTCTTCTTGCAAGAAAAAGCGAGACTATAAAAGTTACCGCCGGAGAAACTGCGGAATGCTCAATTGCCCTTAAGCTTTTTGCAAGCAGTATTCTGGACAGCGGATATATACTGTGGAAGTATGAAAGCTCTGCATACAATTTTTATAGAGAAGATTCTATAACGGAAAAAGCTTCTGATATTTGTTGTTGTTACGGAGAGCCTTTTGGTGCGGTGGAAGATTTGAAATCAAATTGGTATTGTGTAGAAAAAAGCAGCAATGACAATGGAACTGGAGTTTTGTATAGATACGATGCTGATTCTAAAAAGGAGCAAATTGCAGAAATTTCTGATTTTGGATATTACTTTACAGATCCTCTCTATTATGATCCTACTGAAGATGCATTATGGTTTGCTAGTTATAATAATGATATTCTTAGCCTTTCAAAGAATAAAAGTCCTTCATCAATTTCTTCTGTTAATAATATTAATGCAGTAAGCGGTATTGATTTTTCTGGAAAAATAGGATTGGCTTTTGCTGTTCAAGGTAGCAGTTTATATTTGGTTTATACAGATTTATCAAATTTCTATTTTCAATATGGAAAGATTTCTGGAGACGGTCCGTTTGTGTTTGAGCCAATAGGTTCTCCTAAGACAGTTTCTGACCTTGACCTAGGCGTTTCCGGCACGATTACTGATGTTGCAATTCTTTATGACGGAACAGTTTATGTTCTTGTTTCGAATGTAGGCAATTCATTGGGCGATTCGGGGGACTCGTTTATATATAACTATAACCAAAGCAACACAATGTACAGCCGTGGCGCGCTCTTAAAAATACAAAGCACAAGCTCGGGATTTGAAGTAGTTGACACCTTAGGCTGGACTGGTTCTTCAAGGCAGATAGCTCCTGTTGGAGAAGCAAAATGGGATAACTCTACTCTATTGCAGCCTTTGACAGCATTCATTCCGTCTCTTTCTGAAAACAGCAAAAAATTCTACGGACCGCGCAGATTTGTTGCCATAAAGCCAAAAGAGATTGCAATTGCGGACTGCGGCGCAAACTTTGTAATGCCAAACTGTAACGAAAGGCAGAATGGAAAAATGTTTGCCCACAATAGAGTTGTAACAGTAAGCCTGTCCAGTTTTGCAATTAGTGTTGTTACGGAACTTAAAAATATAAAATTCAGCAATCTTACTTTAGGCGGAACTGGAACTTCTGGTGGATATATAAATGCTGATGACTGTAATGATAAAGATAAAGTTAATGGTGAAATAGTAGAACAATAGTTTGTTTTATTAATGCAGCTCTCTAAAAATTGCAAAAAATCGCTTTTTTCACTTGAAGAAACTTGCAAAATAATATAGACTATTCTCCATTCGGCGCTTTAGCTCAGCTGGATTAGAGCATCTGCCTTCTAAGCAGAGGGTCGACGGTTCGAGCCCGCCAAGCGTCACTAGTCCGTTTCTGGTTTTCTGGAAGCGGACTTTTTGTTTTTAAGCGTTTGATTCATGTATGCCATTTTCTTTGTATTGTAATTACAGTCAAACTGTACAGCAAGCACAGACAGACTGTACAACCGCCCCAGACAAGCTGTATAGCCGCCCCAGTTTGATTGTGCTTACTCCCCAGACAAACTGTATAGCCACTACAGACAAGCTGTATAACAAGCCCGGACAAACTGTAGCGTAAGGCATAGTAGCCTGTACCTTTAGAAATCATATACAATTACTACAGTGTTAAGCACCATAATCTAGTCATATTGCTTTGTGAATCTAATTTGATTTTTTTTGAAGTCTAGTTAGGTTTGGAATTGAGCGCGCAGGATATAAACTCAAACTGATATTTAAAACACGAATGCTCCAAGCACCATGCATAAATTCTAAGCATATAAAGCTAAAAGGTCAAGATTATTTTTTAGCTATTAAACAAATGAAAAAATAGAAACAACTTTTATGTCTGGTGGACAAATAAAAGGAAAATCTGTTCCATTCTTTGAAGGAATTCCTTTTGGTGTTTATGATGTCTTATTGCCAAATTCAGATGGGCATTTTCGCCTTGAAGCAAGAGATGATTGTTACGGAGATGATAAAGTCTCTAATATTAAAAAATCCCAATTACGTTTACATGAAAGAGGTTCTGGAACTACCATTGGATGTATCTCAATTCTCGGAGATGATAAATGGAGAAAAATTGCCAAGATGATTAATGAAGCAAAAAATATAGGTGTAATGGCAAAATCTTTGAGTAGAAACCCATTTAAAAGAGGAGAACCTGAAGAAAATACAAAATTAGCTATTTTGATTGTTGAAAATGGGGAAGATTAGAAATTATATTCAATTACGATTAATATCTATTGCACTATTAATCTCAATATTAATAGCTGATTATTTATCAGATGTCTGATGAACCGTAAGATATCATTACTACATACAATTTCCTTATCAAAAACATTTTATGTTTTGTAACCAGTTTATTCATTTAATGATTCTGTGCAATACGGAAACCGAATGCGAGCCCAACTAAAGCGCCGCCTTTGTATCCGGAACAGCGTGAACCTACGATTTCATTTAAATAGTCTCCGCCTCTAAGTCCTCGTGCTGTAGAAAATTTATAAACTGAACCGTAAGAAACATCGTAGTCAAAACACCATTCAGGAACATTTCCGCTCATGTCGAAAAATCCTAAATGATTTGGAAGTTTTCCACCTGAAAGATGCATTCTTCTTCCAGAGATGGATTTTCCTGTTTTATTTGAAAGCGTTGTGTTTGTATCATCTTGTCCTGTGTAAGTTTTTGAAGGTCCGTTTGAAGCGCTATTTTGCCTTTGCCAGCAATATTCGTTTTGTTTTGTAGAAAAAGTAAACGATATTCCGTTCATTTTTTCTGTGGCTGTTGTTTTAATTGCAGAACCAGTTTCATCTCCAGAAACATTTCTTCCAGAAATTGCAGTTGCATCAAGGCGCTTTCGTGCAGCATATTCCCATTCTTTTACATAAGGAAGCCTGAAACCGTTTGCATTTGTGTTTACATACGGATTGTCAACTTCTCCCGGTTCTATCGCATAATTTTCTAAATCATTCAAAGCAACTCCAGTTGAATCTCTTAAAGGTGTTTTAAAATCTTTGTCTGTGCAGTAAACTGGTTCAAGACCTTTCATTTCGCTTAATGCATTGCACCATACCATTACATCGCGCCAAGTAAGACGGCAAACAGGCATTTCAACAAGTTTTGGCTCTTCTCCTGGTCCTGACATATTATTTTCTTTTTCAACTTCGCCAAAAACTCCTTCAACGCCTTTATTTACAATCGTGTAGCCGTTGTTTTTTGCCCATTTTAAAACTTCATACCAGGTGTTGTAACTTGTTTCGTACATTGCAAGTCGGAATGGTTTTACATTCGTCGTGTAGGGAACTTCAAGTAAATCTTCGCCTAAAATAATTGAGTCTGAGGTTCTTCCATCGATGAAAGAAATGTCAATCATCGTAAAATTGGCATTTTTGTTGTTGCTGAAAGTTACAGTTTGACTTTCTGTATTTATGATTTGACCTGGTTGAGTAGTATCTGTTTCTACATTACAGCCTGAAAAAATTAGAAGAATTGAAATAAATAAAGTTGAAATGAGCTTAAATTTTTCCATATTTATCCTGTTTTTGCTAATTTTAAATTCTTGCAATTTTTTATAAAAATTTATCACATTTTTTTTCAAAATACAATGGATTTATTCATTCCTTAAGAAAATTAATTGTATTAACTTGTGTTAAAGTGAATCTACAAAAACAGTCTATTCTATCTCGATTTTTGCCAAGAATAATTAAATTACTTTTTTTCCTCACGAAATAAGGTCTGTTCCCACTTTAAATAAATCTTCGTTATAACTGTACAAAATAAGTTATTTTTCATTTGATTTTTTAATAGTATTTGACGTAAAATATTATCGTTTTTATTTTTCATGCTGAAGCTCTGGGACTTGATTCCTAAACATTGCAATTTTCCTATAATATCAGTATATTTTAGTCATACATGGGAACTTTTTAGAACTTCGGTTTAAAAAAGTCTACTACATTTAAAATGAGGAATCCTATGGCAGAACCGCTGCTTTCAATTCAAGATTTGTGCACATCTGTTGGCGAAAAACAGATTCTTAAAAATATTTCATTGGACGTTGCTCCTGGAGAAATCCATGTTCTTATGGGACCGAACGGAGCTGGAAAATCAACTTTGGGCTATACTTTGATGGGAAGTCCCGAATATTCTGTAACCGGCGGAAAAATTATTTTTAATGGGCAGGACATCACTGCCGATTCCGCGGACAAAAGGGCAAAGTCAGGCATTTTCCTTAGCTTTCAGGAGCCGCTTGAAGTTCCGGGCGTTTCTCTTGAGTCGTTTATCCGCTCGTCAATGCAGCAGGTTACAGGCCAGAAAGTAAAGCTGATGCAGTTCAGCCGCGAGCTTGAAAAAAACATGGATCTGCTAAAAATGGATCACAGCTATGCTTCGCGCGATTTGAATGTTGGATTTAGTGGCGGAGAAAAAAAGAAGAGCGAAATTTTGCAGCTTTTGATGCTTAAGCCTAAGCTTGCCATTCTTGACGAAACGGATTCAGGGCTTGATGTTGATGCCTGCCGCATTGTTTCCGAGGGAATCAAAAAATACATGGAAGCTTCCGGCGGTTCTCTTATTGTAATAACCCATTCAACTAGAATTCTTGAAAATCTTTCTGTGGACAAAACCCATATCATCGTAAAAGGCCGCCTTGTTCATACCGGGGACGGAAGCCTTGTTCAGAAGATAAACGAGGAAGGCTTTGATGGCTTTATTCCGCAGGAAATAAAAGATGCCGAGCGCAAGGAAAAGCTTGCCGCCGCTGCAAGAGCCGCAATGGACGCTGTAAAGATGAACGCTGTCAACGGCGGACTTTAACCAGGAAAATTTTTATGGGCGAAGAAAAAACAAAAGTTTCAGATATTGACCGTTCTCTTTATGATTTTCGCTACGAGGAAAGCGACAGGGACTTTTATAAAATACGCGCAGGACTTGACGATTCGATTGTTCAGAAGCTAAGCGAGGAAAAAAGCGACCCTGAATGGATGAAAGAGTTCCGCTTAAAGAGCCTTCATTTGTTCAACGAGATAAATGAGCCTGACTGGGGACCGGACATCCGCGATTTGGACATTCAGAAAATTGTAACTTACGTAAAGCCTAAGACTGAAATGGCTGCGAAATGGGCTGACGTTCCAAAAGACATAAAGGACACTTTTGAAAAGCTTGGAATTCCAGAAGCCGAGCGTGAAAGTCTTGCCGGAGTTGGAGCGCAGTACGACAGCGAGGTTGTTTACCACAATGTTATAAAGGAAGTTGCGGAGCAGGGCGTAATCTACACGGATTTTGAGTCGGCGTTAAAAAGCGAGGAATGGGGCGGAATGGTAAAGGAATATTTTATGCACCTAGTTCCTCCGTCTGACCATAAATTCGCGGCTCTTCATGGGGCTGTCTGGAGCGGCGGAAGTTTTGTCTATGTTCCAAAGAATGTAAAGGTAAAGATTCCTTTGCAGTCATATTTCAGGCTTAATGCGGCAGGAGCCGGCCAGTTTGAGCATACATTGATTATTGTGGACGAGGGCGCGGACTTGCACTTTATTGAAGGCTGTTCCGCTCCAAAGTACAATGTTGCGAATCTTCATGCAGGCTGCGTTGAGCTTTATGTAAAGAAAAATGCCCGGCTGCGCTATTCAACAATTGAAAACTGGTCAAAGAATATGTACAACTTGAATACCAAGCGCGCCATTGTTGAAGAAAACGGACGCATGGAATGGGTTTCCGGCAGTTTTGGAAGCCACATTTCATATTTGTATCCGACTACAATTTTAAAGGGCGACAATTCAAGTGTTGAATTTACTGGAATCACTTTTGCAGGCAAAGGTCAAAATCTTGATACTGGCGCAAAGATGGTTCACATTGGAAAAAACACTTCGACTGTAATAAACACCAAGTCCATTTCAAAAGGCGGCGGTGCCTGCACTTACAGAAGTTCCATAGTCGTGAACAAAGGCGCGAAAAATTCAAAGGCGAGCGTTGACTGCTCTTCGCTCATGCTTGACGATGAAAGCCGCAGCGACACTGTTCCTGCAATGAATGTAATGACAGACGACTGCGACATTGGACACGAGGCAAAAATCGGGCGCATTTCCAACAAGGCGATATTTTATCTTATGAGCCGCGGAATCAGCGAGGAAGATGCAAGGGCGATGATTGTTTCAGGCTTTGCAAATCCTGTGAGCAAGGAGCTTCCGCTTGAGTACGCTGTTGAAATGAACAACTTGATTCAGCTTGAAATGAAAGGCAGCATGTAAGGGGCTAGAAATGGAAAATTTTGAAATAGATGTAAACCAGTTTCCAAGCCTCACTTGGAATTTTCTGAATATAAACAGGGCGCACCTTGAGTTCAGCAGTGAATTTAAATCTTGCGTCTCAATTTCCGGCGCAAAAGAAATTGAAAATTCTGCTTTATATGATTCAATAAAAACCGGGCTTGGCGAAGGCTTTGACAAGAAGTTTGATTCTCTTTTGCAGAAAAACGGAATAAAGACTTTGCTTTTTACTGCGGAATCCAAAAATCAGGTTCAAAAAATTGAGCTTTTTGCGCAGGAAAACGAAGCTTCTGTTTGCGACATTATAATTCATGCAAAGGAAAATTCGCAGGCTTCTTATATTTTTGTCTATAAAAGTGAACCGGAACTTTTAAATGCTCAGCTTGGAGTTAGAATCCGTGTGCTTGCACAAGAGAATTCGCATGTGCATATTTGCTGTGTGAACTTGCTTGGAAAAAACGCCGTGCATTTTAATTCAGTTGGCTCAAACTGCAAGGACAATGCGACTATAGAAATAACGGAGCTTGAACTTGGCGGAAAAAAAACGTTCAGCGGAACTTTCAATAGCCTTGAAGGATACAGGAGCCGTTTCTTGGGAAGAGCAGCCTACGTTGTAAAAGGTGAGTCTTTCCTTGACATGAACCAGGTTGCGCTGCAGACAGGCAAAAGCAGTGAAAGCCGTTTTTCTGTAGACGGAGTTTTGCTTGAAAAGGCGAAAAAAACTTGGAGAGGCACAATCGACTTTAAGAAAGGCTGCGCGGATTCAGTGGGAGATGAGCAGGAGGATGTTCTTTTACTTAGTCCGGACGTTGTGAACAAAAGCCTTCCTGTTATTCTTTGCGATGAGGAAGCTGTTGAAGGCCGCCATGGGTGCTCAATTGGCAAAGTTGATATGGAAAAACTTTTCTATATGCAGAGTCGCGGAGTTGACGAAAAGACTGCAAGAGAGCTTTTGACAAAGGCAAAGGTTTCAAAGGTTTCACGGTTTATTCCAGATGAAAGCCTTGTGGAAGAAATCAATTCTTTTGTTGAAGCGATTATATAACGAGGAAACTATGTTCAGTGCAGAAGAAATACGCAGCGATTTTAAGATATTCAGCCGGCCGGAAAATGAAGGGCTTATTTACTTGGACAGTGCGGCTACAACTCATCGACCGGAATGTGTGATTCAGGCGGAAGCTGATTTTTATAGAAGCAACAATGCCAATCCTTTGCGCGGACTTTACGCTTTGAGCATAAGGGCGACTGATGACTATGAAAACGCAAGGGCTTCTGTTGCAAAATTCCTTAATGCCGCCGAGCCTGCGGAAATTATTTTTACACGCAATGCTTCTGAAAGCCTGAATCTTGTTGCGTACACTCTTGGACTTTCTGAAGTTCAGGCAGGGGACGAAGTTGTTGTAAGCTGCATGGAGCATCATTCGAATATTCTTCCGTGGCAGATGGTCTGCAATGCAAAAGGCGCAAAACTTGTGTGGCTTGAGTGCGATTCTTCCGCGGAAATTTCGGAGCAGGAAATAAAGGCGAAAATAAATTCCAAGACAAAGATTGTTGCGGTTGCGCAGGTTAGCAATGTCTTTGGAATAACAAATCCTATAGAAAAAATCGCAAGCTATGCTCATGAAGTTGGAAACGGCGGAAAGGGAGCTTACGTTGTTGTGGATGGAGCTCAGAGCGCGCCTCATAAAAGAATCGATGTGCAGGCATTGGGTGCGGACTTTTTTGCTTTTTCGGGGCATAAGCTTTGCGCTCCTATGGGAATTGGCGCTCTTTATGGTAAAAAACAGTTGCTTGAAAAAATTCCGCCTTTTTTACGTGGTGGAGAAATGATTGAATATGTTACACGCGAAACTGCGACTTTTGCTGAAGTTCCGCATAAATTTGAAGCTGGAACTGTAAATGCCGGCGGTGCAGTTGCGCTTGCAAGGGCGATCGAATATATTCAGGGAGTCGGGCTTGATAATATAGAAAAAAATGACGACTCTCTTGCCCAGACCATGATTGAGGGAATGAAAAAAATCCCTTATCTTCATATAATCGGAAACGACGACTACAAAAAACACTGCGGAATTGTTACTTTTACGATTGACGGTGTGCATCCGCATGATATTGCTTCGATTCTTGATACAGAAAAGATTGCGGTTCGGGCAGGACATCATTGCGCCCAGCCTTTAATGCAGAAACTTGGCGTAGGTTCAACTGCGCGCGCAAGCTGCTACTTTTACAACACTCAGCAGGAAGTTGAAGTTTTTATTGAAAAGCTAAAGCTTGTCCGCCGCTGGATGGGATTCAAAGAATAAAGGCAATTAAAAACTGAGGTATTAACATGGATTTGAAATCGCTTTATCAGGAAATTCTTAACGAGCATAATTTGAACCCGACCCACAAGGGTGTTATGGAGAATCCTACATTTACATTGCAGGGCGTGAATCCTAGCTGTGGAGACAATATTTATCTTCAGCTTAAAATTGATGATAACGGAGTAATTTCGGAAGGAAGCTTTAACGGCTCTGGATGCGCTGTAAGCCAGGCTTCTGTAGACATGATGCTTGATGACATAATTGGAAAGCCAAAGGATGAAGCATTGCGGCTTGCCTCCCTTTTTATGGACATGATTTACGGCAAGGTTGAAGACGACGACGCTTTGGAAGAGCTTGATGAAGCTGCAAGCTTAAAAAATATCAGCAAAATGCCTGCACGCGTAAAATGCGCAGTTCTTGGTTGGCACACAATGGAAGAAATGCTTAAAAATGGGAAAACAGCCGGGCAGGGAAGTGTGGAGCACTGCACAACAGAATAAATTTTGCTTAGTTTTTGTAGATTTCTTTTCTGTGCCCAATGCGTAAAATTGTAACAAGAATTTTTTCATCTTGAATGTTGCAAATTAATCTGTAGTCTGCGACTCTATATCGCCATAAATGCGATAAATTTCCTACGAGGGCTTTTCCACGTGAGCGGGGATTTTCAAGATTTTTCAGCTGTAAAACAAATTTCTGGATTTGCCTTTGAATTTGTTTGTCTAGTTTTAAAAACTGCTTTTCAGCTAAAGGGGAAAATTCTATATTCATAGTCCAGCCTTGGCAAATACTTCTTCTGCTGGAATTGTCTTTTCTTTTCCGCTTTTTATGTCCTCTAGGATTTTTTCAGAAAGATATATGTCCTCCAAATTTTCAAGATAGTCTTCAAGCAAAAGATTATAATAGAAACTTGTTGGCCTGTGGGTTTCTTTTGCAAGAAAGTCCATTCTGCTTTTAAGTTCTGGTGTTGTTCTGAAAGTTGCGGTTGCTGTCATTGCCATAATTGAGCCTCCTTATTATTTTTTTTCAAATATAATTAAGTGAATAATTGTCTTCTTGTAATACAATGTAATCGATGTATTACAGTTTGTCAAATAATCAAAGTCTTCAATAACCAAAAATTTTCAATAAAAACAATGATTTGCTATTGACTTTTTTTTTATGACCTTGTATTTTATATGCACATTGCATTCCCCGATTGTGTAATGGTAGCACTTGAGATTCTGGTTCTCACTGTGGGGGTTCGAATCCTCCTTGGGGAATATAAGCTGGACTGCTAGTCTGGCTTTTTTTGTTTAGGTTCCTTCGTCTATCGGCTAGGACGTGACCCTCTCAAGGTCGAAAGACGGGTTCGATTCCCGTAGGAACCGTTTGCTCCTGTTTTGCGCAGGAGCTTTTTTTATGCATTTTTACTAGAAACTCATAGGAAAAAGTGATAGTCTTTTGAAACATATAAAAATCAGTATTCATTTAACTTGGAGTAGGAAATGACATTTTTTGAGGAGCTTCAGTGGCGCGGACTTGTTAAGGATGTTGCCGGGGAAGACATTGCGGACAAGCTTAACAATGAAAAAATCACATTTTACTGGGGAACCGACCCTACAGCAGACAGCCTTCATTTGGGGCATTATTCATCTTTGGTAACAGCTAAGCGTCTTGCGCGTGCAGGTCATCACCCGATTCTTTTGGTTGGCGGCTCTACAGGACTTATTGGAGATCCTCGTCCTACAGCAGAACGTGAAATAATCAGCCATGAAACGCTTGAAAAAAATCTTGCGGGAATAAAAAGCCAGGTTGACAGGATTTTTGAAGGAAAGGCGGAAATTGTAAACAACTACGACTGGACAAAAGATTATACTTTCCTTGAGTTTTTGCGCGACATTGGAAAATATATAAACGTGAACTATATGCTTTCAAAGGAGATAATTTCACGCCGCCTTGACACTGGAATTACTTTTGCGGAATTTTCCTACACGCTTTTGCAGGGCTATGACTTTTTGTGGCTTTACAGAAACAAAAACTGCATTCTTCAGGCTGAAGGCGCGGACCAGTGGGGAAACATAACAACAGGCCTTGAGCTTATCCGCAAGATTGAAGGAAAAGAAGCCTACGGATTTACAATGCCGCTTGTTTTGGACAAGTATGGAAATAAATTCGGAAAAAGCGCCGGAAACGCATTGTGGCTTGACTTGAATAAAACTTCAAGCTATGAGCTTTATCAGTACCTCGTGAATGTTGACGATTCAATGGTTGTTGACTACCTTAAGATTTTTACTTTCCTTTCAAAAGACCAGATTGAAGAGCTTGAGGCAAAAAACAAGGAGAAGCCTGAACTTCGTGAGGCGCACAAGGCTTTGGCTCGTGAAATTATAACTGATTTGCACGGAGCGGCAGAGTTTGAGAAAGCCGTGAACATAAGCAATTCCCTGTTTTCTGGCAATGTAAAATCTCTTAGCTTAAAGGACATTGAGATTGGATTTAAGGATGTTCCGACTGCCACTATTTCAGAAAGCGAAAAACTGATTGACGTGCTTGTGAACAACAAAATCGCTTCAAGCAAACGCGAGGCAAGGGAATTTCTTGCGGCAGGCTCAATAACTTTAAATGGCGAAAAGTTTATGGATGAAAATATGCCTGTAACAAGACAGCTTGCAATTGAAGGAAAAGTGATTGTCTTGCGCCGCGGAAAAAAGAAAAACTACATTGTTAAATTTGGTTGAGAATTTGAAAATTCTGATTTATAATATCATGCGGTGTTTTTATAAGAGCACGCTAAAATTTTACGGGAGCAAAGCAAATGAATTTTATTTTTTTAGGACCACCTGGAGCAGGAAAAGGAACTTTGGCGGCGCAGGTTGCTGAAGAGTACGGAATTCCTCAGATTTCAACAGGAGATATTTTCCGCGAGAACATCAAGAACCAGACAGAGCTTGGAAAAAAAGTAAAGGCGATTCTTGATTCCGGCGGACTTGTAAGCGATGATGTTGTTCTTGAAATTGTAGAGGACAGGCTCAAGAAAGATGACTGCAAGAACGGCTTTATCTTGGACGGATTTCCACGCACAATTCCTCAGGCAGAAGCTTTTGAAAAGCTTGGAATCGATGTAAAGGTTGTTAATTTTGAAGTTGACAACGACTTGATTATTGCGCGCCTTTCAAATCGCCGTGTATGCAAAAACTGCAAGGCAAACTACAATGTCAAATTTATGCCTCCAAAAGTTGAAGGCAAATGCGACAAATGCGGCGGAGAACTTTTTACACGCGAAGACGACAAGCTTGAGTCTATAACTCACCGCCTTGAAGTTTACAGAAAAGAAACAGAGCCTCTTATTGAATTCTACAAGAAACTTGGAAAAATCACAGACATCGACAGCGCAAGAGATTCAAGTCTTGTCCTTGTTGACTTTAAGAAACTCTTTCCAAAGAAATAAAACTGTAAGCATTTAGCTTTTGCTGGCTGTCCAAAAATCGGGCAGCCTTTTTTTGTTTCAGTCCTGTTGAAATTCAGTGCAAACGCATTATAAATGTATTCAGCATAAAACTGGCTCCCAGACACGGTTTTCTGGTTCAAAATCGCGCAATAATGCGCTACAGGCTGATTGTTGCAAAGTAACTATAGAATTGCCCGTTCAAGCCGGTCGCAACAAGCAGAGTGTTTTTTGCCCCAGAAACCGTTCCTTCGCGCAAACTTTACTTAAATTATTTATAATGCGTTTGCCCTGTGTTGAAATTTGCTTCGCCTTGAAAATCATTTCCAACTCATGTATTATTTTTCTATGCAGAAAAAAGTTACACTTGCTCTTTTTATTGTGATTGTGGCGGCAGTAGCGGTTGCGTTTATTGCAAAGAATTATTTCTATACGCCGGATAAAAATAATTCTTCAGCTTCTGTTGTTGTGCCGATGTCAAGTTCCGCGGAAGAAAAAAAGAATTCAGCATTTTCTTCAATGGAAGAGGATAACGCGCTTGTTTCTCTTATTCCGCTTAAAGACAATGAAACCTTGATAGGCATTGTGAGCATGGATTTTGACGGCGATGGCTTTGATGATCAAGTGAATGTAATCAGGACGATGGACAGTCCGTATCTTGCGATTTTGGTGGGACTTTATAATCCGCAGAGAACTGTTTACGAAAGAAAAGCTGTTATTGCCACGGAAATTTCTCAGGCGCAGACATTTTCTTATACCGGCATGGATTTGACCGGGGAGCATAGAACCGCTTTGGTTTATCAGGGATTTGCAGATAACGGAGATTCCATTCTTCAGGCATTTTTTATTTCAAATGCAGGCGGAAACTTTTCACTTAAAAAGATTGCCGATTTGCGCGGCGACGGAACAATTTTTATTCAGCAGCTAGACCGTTATGATGCCTATGAACGTTCAAAGGCAAACGGCACGAGCTTTCCAATCTGGGTTTATACTTCAGACACAGAGAGACCGGGCAGTGCTGATCAGCTTCAGGTTCGGTACGAATGGAAGCATTCAGAAAATAGCTATGTAAAGACAAGAACTGTCCGCGTGGCAGGAAGCAGAATTGCGGCAAAAGAGCTTGCGAAAATTCAGGACGGAACAGTTTCGACGTTCGCAAAATTTTTGAGCGGACTTTGGTATATGACTGAGTCAAACGGAAACTTGCGTTATGTTTTCTTTGACTATGATTCCCGTGAGATTATTTTTTTCAAGGACGATACGGAAGAAGTTTACAAATGGGCGCACAGCAATATTCGGCGCAACGGAATTTATCTTTCCACTATAAATCAGGAAATTGAAAATCTTCAGCGCAGAGTTGACATAAGCTTAAAAAGCACAGAAGAAATTCATATAAGAATTCAGGATGATGTCCGGATGCTTATAAGCGAAAACGCAGTTTGGGACGGAAACTATAAAAAAATAGGAAAGAATATGTTTTTGAAAAATGCTTCGTCAAAGCCGGCTGGCATTTCAGAAGCTTTTGAAAAAGACGGCATCTGGAAAATTCCAGACGGCTCTACTGTTAAGCTTCAGGACGGAAAATATTCAATGGAATCTGAAGGCTTTTTGGAAACAGGAATTTACACTTGCTTTGTGAATGAAGACTCTTCATATATTCAGTTTCGACCTGATTCTGAAAACAACGCGCGTTTTTCTGGAGTTTACAAATTGTCTGTGGAAGAAAGCAATTCGCCTCAAAAGAAATATGTTTTGCAGCCATGCAAGGCAACTGGCTACGGAATAGTTGTGCAGGAGTCGCGTCCAGTTGTCCTTATGATTCCGTCTGACAATTAATAAACAAGATTTATGTTGTCAACAAAGACTGAGCCTGAAAAACTTTTGCCTTTTATTTGGAAAGAAACGCTCCTTATGTCGTCGTTTTCGATTATGGCGGAAATTTGATTGCCGTTTTCATCTGTTATTTCATGTAGCAGGTCAAAGTAGACATTTATGTTTTCGCCTATTCCAAGGGGAATTTCTTTTGTTCTTGAAATTATATGATGAGGTCCTCCTTGAGTTTCCAAAAGAATTGCAAGTGGATTTTGGCAAGTGTTGTTTATGTCTGCAATCAAGGCTTTTGCGTCCGACCAGTCTTTTTGCGCGAGATTTTCTATTATAAATGAAGCTTTTGAGTTTTCTGGAATTTTTGCAAAGCTCCATTGCGCGCAGAAATCTCCTTGCGAGCTCCATTCTTCCGTGGTGTCTGTGTCTGTGGAATAGTCTTCGCTTTTTGTTTCTCCCAGCGCATACCAAAAGTTCTCTTCTTCAAATCCGTCTATAAGCTCAAGAGTTCCTTTTGGAAGCTGATTGTTTATAGGAATGACTTTTGCCGCCGTGTTTTTTTCCGCAGTGATTTCTGAGTCCTGTCTGCCTGGCATAGAAGCACACGAAAGTAAAAATGCCACCGGTATAAAAAGAATCATTGCCTTGACTGTTTTTTTCATAATTCCTCCATAAACGATTGAATCAACTATTAACTATATATACTTTTTTTTTCAAAAACTGCAAGGATATTTTCTTTTTTTTTTTGAATATGTTGACGATTTCAAAATATCTATTATATTAAAACTATGAAGTTTAAAGTGAAAAAACTTTCTGTTGTGAATATTGGAATTTCTAAGTTGGAAAAGTCTCAGCAGGATTTGCTTAAGTCGGAGTATGAAAAGATTGAAAACTTGGTCATATAATTTGTCAGAGTAAAGCCGATTTATGGCAATATTTTTGAAATAAAATCAAATGAGCTTCGTTCTTTATTCAAGTATCAAAAAGGGCAAATTATTTTAATTGGAGTTGTATTTGTAAAGAAAACTCAGAAAACACCAAAAAAGATAATAAAACTTGCTGAACAGAGATTGCGGGAAACTGAATAATCAGCTGTGCCATTTGCTTTTTTTGTGTTTTCTCTGTAGAATTAGTAACTAATATTATGCTACTTTGTTTATAACACTTTTTTTTAACTTTTGGAGGCTTTAAGTGAAAAAGGTTGTTTTGGGAATTGCCATTGCGCTTTTTGTTGGAGCGGCTGCTAGCGCGCAGGTTTTGGAAAGAGCGCAGATTAAGAACACTTTGTGGACTGGATTTGGAAACCCGTTTGACGGCGACACAATGTTCTATGGTTTTACTGATATTTTTCAGGCAAGATTTGATCAGGGCAAGTTCACGATGGACGGAATGCTCAACATGGGCGCATTGGCAAACTATGAAAACGGCGGCGATGTTGACAACTTTGAAATTGGAACAACAAACTTGAATCCGCTTGCTCTTCATTATGGACGCAATACTAGAGGCGGAAATCACACAAATACGAATAATGACGGCTATAATAATGCTATTAATTCAAACAACACAATTACTGATGCTTTTTATTTGAACTTTGTTTATCATATCAACCGCAACTTTGACTTTGGAATGGGAACAAAACTCAATTGGAAAGTCGGACCTGCTCCGGGATACGGCGACTGGGTTTGGGGACCTAATGCTCACGTAAGACAGGGCGGATTCAGCACAGCTTACGATGACCGCTCAGGCTCGTTCTATCCTAGCTCAACTTCATCTGACTGCGCAGGCTACTATAAGTTCAAAGTAGATGCTCCTGGCACTGCGGACGTTGTAGGATTCATTCCTTATTCAAATTCCTATGCAAGAAGAGGACTTGGCGTAAGATATGTTTCAAAAGGAAAGATGAACTTTGAAGCTGGAGCTGCTATTCCTAATGGATTTAACACAGATGATCCTGCTGTAAACTTTGGTGTAAAATTTGATCCTGTAAACTGGATCAGCATTGGTGCCGCAATGGAAGGCGCATTTGAAGATGCCGCAAACTTCTACGCTGGCTCAACAATCGGCGCAAAAAACTTTTTGCTTGAAGTTTATCTTGCAATGGATTCTTTGTTCACAAAAGAAAAGGATGACGAGGCTTACGGAATTGGAGGCGCGATTACTTTCTCTGTTCCTAACTCAAAACTTTCTTTGCGTCCGGAAGCTGGATTGAACTTCTTTGAAAATGACGATTATACATTCGCTTGGTACGCTGGAGCTGCTCTTATTGTTCCTATTAACAAGGACTTCCAGTTCAATGCTTACGGTTCTCTTGCATTCGGTTCTAAAAACAAGGACTGGAATGATGATGACTGGAACGGCGGACACATCTTTACAATCCGTCCTTCTGTAAAATACAAGTTCTCTAAAAAGACTGACTTTGATCTTAACCTGAACTTGGAAAACAGAAAGGCGTTCGACGGAAAAACACGCAACGCTTGGTCTTGCGGTTTCTACGTAAGCCACATTCTGTAAAGAAAAACTGACTGTAATACTGCCATTCTCCGGCTTGACCGGGGAATATGTGTAATCGCATTTATTTCTATATAAATGCAAGAGAATATGCTGTGGAATTCAGCTGAGGACCCACCACCGTAAAATCCGGACTTCTCTTAACTCTTTTTTCGTTTAGGGGGACATCTAAATGAAGTTCATAAAGGCGTGTTCTGCCTTTTTTTTACTTTCCTTTCTTTTTGCCTCATGCATGGACAATGTAGAGGATTTGTTCAATAACGGAACTTTAGAACCTAATTCTTCTTCAGTCTCAAATAATGAAAATCAAAATAATGCAAGAGCCTTGCTTTATGAAGAAGTTGCAAATACTGTGTGGTTTGCTTCAAATGAATATAGATTTGATTTTCCAGAAGATAAAGATAAAAAGATTGTTTATTTAAATTATATGCCGGACGGTATTAATACGGAACGATGGATTCAGCTTACCGCAGAAGAAAACGGCATAACAAAAGCAAAAATTATTTATTCTACAAATATACGCGAAATAGGAAAAACTTCTGAAGTTTCTTTTTATAAAGAAAGCAATGGCAATGTTTACTTTAAATGCGATTTTCTTTCTGCAACAGGTATGCAGATTGCCGCGGATAACAGCGCTTCGTTTTTTGACTATGAAAAAGTTCCTGCATTAAAGTCTGATTACCTTTCAAATTTTGTAGGTGAATATACTCTAAGTAACGGCTGGAAGCTGAAAATTGGCGCAAAGCTTAGCTTTTCTAAGGATGAAAGCCATTACTGGTTTGCAAATGTTCTTGCCACAGAATACGATGAAAAAACAAAAACTTATGATTTGCTTTTGGCTCACACTTCTCAAAAAGGTGCGGCTGGTTCAACAAGTCCTGGAATAACTGGAAACGAGCCTTTTGTAACAAAGCAAGGTCTGTTTTGGAATCACTGCACCCTTACTGAAATTTCGGGGGGGGTATGGAATGTTAAGTGGTCTTCTGATTGGTACGACAGCCCTGCGGAAGCTTTGGATGCTACTCTGGATATGGATGACACATTTAATTGTCCTACAGAAACAAAGATGCACTACGTCTTTAATTTCTACTTTGGAGTGCCTGTTCAGTCAAAAGATAGCAGTTTGGAATATTGGACAGTGGAAAGAGGAGAGTGGATAGGCGGATATAAAGAGGATTCTGATGTTGCAAAAAATTGGACCTGGGCTGAAATAAAAAGCCATATTCCTAGCTACACAATTCCAGAAGATAAAATTGTGGATTACTGGTGGTATGGTTCGCCTAATTCATTTTATGTTAACAAAGATTCCTATGTTCATGAATTGAAATCTGGTTCTGCCGAATTGTCTTTGGAAAATTATGATATTTATCTTGCACTGAAGGATAAGCCAAAGACTGTTGATGTTTATGTGCAGGAAGGAACGTATAGTAACGGAAGCATTGAAGTGATAGTAACAAAAAGTTCTATTACTTATGATGGAAAAGAATACCAAATAAAGAATGGTGTTAAGTGGACTGATGGGAAAAATGGCGAACCTTTATCGTATGCATATTTACTTTCTGATGGAACACAAAATTACGCTTTCAATATTTGGTGGTATACAAATAATAATTTTGCTTATGTAAAAATTAGAGCACCAAAGAAATATTCTAAGGAAGAACTTCCTTCTAGTTATGATTATTTAATTATGAATGGTTTTACAAAGCCAGCTAATTTTATAAGGCAATAATTCATCTTATACAGCTCCGCAGTGAACTGTAAAATTTTAATACAATGGAGTTTTTTATGAAAAACACAAATTTTCTTTTGACCGCGCTTTTGATGTCTGCACTTGTCGCAGTTTCTTTCACAAGCTGTAAATCAGATGACGACGATGATTTGCCAAGTGGCGTAGAGTATCTTTCGTCTGATTCATTGTTGATTGGAACATGGGTTAATAAGACAGATACTTACACTGAAACCTATAAAATAACTGAAACGATGTTTTCAAATGGTTATTATGAAGGAAACAATCTTACTGTAATAGAGTCTTCTGATTCATCTGGCTATATCTATATAAAATACACTAAAGCTATGAATGCCGATTGGTCTTATTCAGAAAATGCTCCTGATGTTGGCAAATGGTATGCTATAAGCTATAAAAATTTAACGGATGACACTGTTTCAATATCTGGCGCATACAAGTCTGGGGGGGCAACTTCCACAGAGACTCTGGATGAAGCGGTTTCAGAATTTACTATAGAAAACGGATATTTTGGAACATATTCCGACTGCACAAGACAGTAATAAAAAGTGCGGAAGTCAATTTCGCAAATTTAAAACATATCTTCGGGGGCAAATCCCGAAGATGTCATTGATATGAAAAATCTGTTTGCTTTTCTCTTTGCTTTGTCTGCTTCTTTGTATTCCTTTTCTCAGGAACTGGAGCTTCCGGGCATTACAACAACAATTCACCGCGCAAAAAATCCAGAGCTTATCGTTCTGGACGAAGATGCTTTGTCTTCTTTTTCTTGTGCAGAACAGGCTTTGGAAAGCGCGGGCTTTGCATTTAAAAAAGGAAACAATGAGCTTACATTTCACGGCTATTGGAATTCTTCAATAAAAGTTTACATAAACAATGTTCTTGTGAATGATCCAAATACCGGCAAGTTTGATTTTTCAACTTTAGACTTTGCAACTGTAAAATCCATAAAAGTAAATCCTGCCACGGTAAACGGCTCTGTTGCAATTTACATAACCACGGTTTCCTGCGACTTTAGAAAGATTCATGCCGGCGCGGAATTAAAAAGTAAAAGCTATCTTTCATCTGTGAACGACAGTCCTGCTGCAAGGGCTGAATTTTCAGTTCCGCTTATTTTTGAAAACGGCTCGTCGCTTTTTGTGCATGAATCTTTTAATGTTTCGCACAAGAAAAATCACTTTGGCTACCGTTCGTTGGATGCAACTTACAAGCCGGATTTTAGCGATTCGTATTCAGACTACAAGAAAAAATATTCAGGCTACGAACGCACTCTTTTTAACAACTCGCTTTTTGCGGAATTTGCCACGCAGAAATTTCCTGGAGCTTCGTTTGGATTTTCAAGTTATGCAAGCTGTTCCGATGCCAACTGCGGAAAAACTGGCGGAGCATATTTTACAGAGGAAAATCAAAAAGACCTTTGGCTTGTTTTTGCGCTTCCTGTGTTTCTTCCATTTGAAAAATGGAATTTAAAAGTTCTGCCGTCATACAAATATTCAGACCTTGACTACACAAAGCACGCCCGTTTTTCAGATTTGGGAAACGAATACAAAGTAAGCAATTTTTCTTTTCAGGCGGAAAGTTCTGTCTTGGACTTTTTGGAATTTTACGCGCTTTGCTCCTACGATTTTTCTGATGAAATTTCTTCCGGCAAAGAAAATGTAGCTTATTCACATTCGTTTTTTTCTGCGTTCTTTTCTCCATCTGTGAAGTTTGAATATTTTGGCTGGAACTTTTTGCTGTCGCTTCCACTCGATTATTTTGAGCCTTCAAATACTTTGAGTTTGCTTTACAGTTTTTGCGCAGAACGGAACTTAGAAAATTTTGCGTTTTTCTTTAAGGCTTCAAAAAACATAACAAATCCGGTTTTTCAGCAGCTTTATTATTCAGGCGATGGCGGAATCGGAAACCCGGATTTAAAAAGCGAAAGTGCGTATTCATTTTACACAGGACTTTCTTACTCGCAAAAATTCGGATTTTCTCTAAAGCCTTTCCTGATTTTTTATAAAGACAAAATCGGATGGGTTGGCGATTCAAGCGGTTCCTGGTCACCGGACAACTGGGGTTCTTCTGTTAACTGGGGCGCAGACTTTTATTTTTCTACTAAAAAACTTTTGGGCAACTTAGAGTTTTCTGCAAGCTATACTTTTTGTAAGGCGATCTTGACTTCTGGCGGCAGTACAGATGGAAATCAAATAATGTACACACCTATTCATACTTTTTCTTTGACGGAAAAATATTCGTTTTTTGATAGCTTTACTTGGACAAATGTTTTTTCCTATAATTCAAGAAAATATACAAGCAACAGCAATACTATTTATGTGCCGGATTATTTTAATTTGGACACGAGACTTTCTTGGACAGGAAAAAAACTTTATGCGCAGCTATTGTGGCAAAACGTCTTTGACTTCCAATATGTCCATGTTGACGGCTATCCTGCGCCAGGAGCATCATTCACATTGAGCGCAGGAATAAAACTGTAAGCTTATTGCATTTTCTTTTTAAGCTCTAAAATTTTTTCAAGCGGAATACTTGTGACTATTGAAATTTGCTCTGGTGTTCCTATTTTTTCTTTAAGCATTTTTTGCGCAGTTTCAATAACTTTCTGATTTGTCATGTCTTGAGCCATATCTTGGGCAATTTCTTGAGCCATATCTTG